>ENA-UOJB01000438-UOJB01000438.1-human-gut-metagenome-genome-assembly--contig:-C48-NODE-438-length-47714-cov-15.313414_pt1 | contig 47714 bp, 38 predicted proteins | sample MGYA00242338_ERZ723885 | MGnify/ENA metagenome assembly ERZ723885
AGATCATTGAGGAAGGCACGCCGGAGCACTTCTTCACCAACCCCAAGAACGAGCGCGTCCGGCAGTTCCTGAGCAAGATCGTCCGCTGAGAGGACGAACAACAAAGGTTGACACGGCAGGGGCTCACAAGTTGTGGTGAGACGCCGTTGTTGATAACAGGCCGTTTTCGGAGCGGACAGGGAAAGCCGCTCGGGCCGAAAAAAACAAAGAGGAGTGGTTTATTATGAAAAAGATCTCGCGTCGTGATTTCCTGAAAGTCACTGGTTTGGTGGGCGCTGCTGCTGCCCTGACCGCCTGCGGCGGCTCTGCAAGCTCCACCGCAGCCTCCACGGCATCTTCTGCCGCCGGCAGCGCAGCCGCTTCCACTGCAGCACTGGGCGCTGACACTCAGGCCATCGTGGACCGCGGTGTCCTGAAGGTAGGCGTCAAGAACGCAGTTCAGGGCTTCAGCTTCCAGGATACCCTCACCGGCGAGTATAAGGGCCTCGAGGACAGCCTCGCCGAGATGATCGCAGAGCACCTCGGCGTGGACGTTGAGTTCACCACAGTCACCGCCGCCACCCGCGGCGAGCTGCTGGACTCCGGCGACATCGACGCCGTTCTGGCTACCTTCACCATCACCGATGAGCGCAAGAAGACCTGGGACTTCTCCGCCCCCTACTATACCGACTACGTTTCCGTTCTGGTGGAGGACTCCACCGGCATCAAGGGTCTGGCTGACCTGAAGGACAAGGTCGTGGGCGTCTCCTCCGGCTCCACCTCCGCTCGTGCTCTGGTCAAGGCCATGATCGACGAGGGCGTGCTGGATGGCGCAAACTTCGACGCCGACACCTTCAACGCCGACACCTGGAAGGATGGCGTCTCCTTCCGTCAGTACGACGACTATCCCGCCATCAGCACCGCACTGAGCGCAGGCGAAGTGCAGGGCTTCTGCGTCGATAAGTCCATCCTCGCCATCTACAAGACCGAGGGCCGCAGCTACATTGACGCGGAGTTCAGCCCGCAGGAGTATGGCGTCGCCACCAAGAAGGGCAGCGACTTCTCCACCCTGTGCGACGACCTCGTCAAGGGCTGGCTGGCAGACGGCACCATCGAGCAGCTCATCAAAGACAACGGTCTGGATTAAGCCCAGACTTTTCAGAACCAAGAGAGCGTAGGGAAAGGGGAGTTTGCCATGTCTGGCTTGTTTTCGTTAGAGTCCTGGTCCACCGTCTGGACGCATCGTGAAAGTTTTCTGCTGGGTCTGGGCAACACGCTGCAGACCGCCATCTGCGCACTGGCGCTGGCCTTCATCATCGGCGCTGCGCTGGGCCTGATGTCCACCAGCGGCAGTAAGCTGCTGCGCATCATCGCCCGCATTTACGTCGAGTTCGTCCAGAACACCCCGCTGCTGCTGCAGCTGTGCTTCCTGTATTATGCGCTGGCATTTGCAGGCGTGAGCCTCGGCGTCATCCGCACCGGCATCATTGCACTGGGCGTTTACACCGGCGCTTACATGGGCGAGGTCGTCCGCGCCGCCATCGAGTCTGTGCCGAAGGGCCAGTTCGAGGCCGCACAGGCGCAGGGTTTCAACTATCTGCAGCGGATGGGCTACATCATCCTGCCCCAGAGCATCCCCGTGATGCTCCCTCCGATGGTCAACCAGGTGGTCAACCTCTTCAAGAACACCTCCTGCCTCTACATCGTGGGCGGCGCTGACCTCATCAGCGTGACCTACAGCTTCGTCACCGGTGCTTCCACCGGCGGCGCATACGCCCCCGCTTATATCGTCTGCGGCCTCATCTTCTTCGTGGTCTGCTTCCCGCTGTCCACCCTGGCAGCCCGCTGGGAGGCTTCCCTCAAGGAGCGCAAGGGCCGCGTGAACACGAGTCTCAAGACCGCTGCCAAGAAAGTAGAGCTGAAGGAGGCTGCCTGATATGAAGACGCTTGCTGCAAGCCTTTCCATCCTGACAAGAGAAGGCGTCATGCTCTACCTGCTGCGCGGCGTGGCCTTCACCTGCATCATCTCGGTGCTGGGCGTCATCATGGGCCTCATCGTGGGCTCTCTGCTGGCGCTGGCCCGCACCTACTGCAAAAAGGGTCCGGCCCGCATCCTCGGCTGGTTCGCTACCGCCTACATCGAGCTGTTCCGCAACACGCCCTACCTGCTCTGGATCTTCATCTGTGTGGTGTTCTGCCCCTGCCCGGGCTTCTTCGCCCGCAAGATGTTCGGCCTGACCAGCGTGGAGATGAAGCTGCTGTTCAAGGCCGCTCTGGCCCTCATCCTCTTCAACTCCTCCGTCATCGCCGAGATCGTCCGCGGCGGCCTGAACGGCGTGTCCAAGGGCCAGTTCGAGGCCGGCTATGCACAGGGCTTCAACACCGCTGAGGTGCTGCTCTACATCGTCCTGCCGCAGGCCTACCGCAACATCGTGCCGACCCTGCTCAGCCAGGTCATCACCACCATCAAGGACTCCTCCTATCTGGCAAACGTGGCCACCATCGAGCTGATGGCCCGCATCCGCCAGCTGCTGAGCGCCGCCGGTACTTACAACGGCCTCGGTACGGTGAACGTCTCCGACGTCATGGTGCTGTTCGGCACGGCCTGTGTCATCTACTTCATCATCAACTTCACCCTGAGCTGTGTGGTGCGCGCAATGCAGAACCGCCGCAAGAAGGCTCTGGTCTTTGCCCCGGCAAAGGCCGCATAAACTAAGACCTATTCCAATTTCCCAATTCCCAATTATTCCCCTGTCATTGTTCTGTCAATGCCAAAAGCGCCCGGCGGATGACCCGCCGGGCGCTTTTGGTGTATAGAGATATTCCGATATGCCAAAACCTCTCCCTTTGGGAGCAACAACGACGACCGCCGCCAGCGGCGGAAACAGGGAGGAGCTGTTGGGGCCGCGGCCAGCAGGATGCGAGGCCCGCACCAAGGGCCGAAGCAGACGCTGGGAGCCGCAACCCGGGCAGTGGCACGCCGCAGGCGTGACGGAGAGGTTATTATGATGCAGCTTTCGCTGCCGCCTCCACCACATGGCTCACGAGCACGGAAGTCGTCACGGTGCCGACGCCGCCGGGGACGGGAGTGATGGCCTCCACCACAGGCTCTGCCTCGCCAAAGCGGACGTCACCGCAGAGTTTGCCTTCCTCGTTGACGTGGATGCCCACATCCACGACGACCTGACCGGCCCGCAGATGCTCTGCGCCGATAAAGCCCATCCTGCCCATGGCCACCACCACAACATCGGCCTCGCGGCAGACTTCCGGCAGATTTTGGGTGCGGGAGTTGCAGAGGGTGACGGTGGCGTTTTCCCGGTCCAGCATCATGGCTGCGGGCTTGCCCACCACGAGGCTGCGTCCCACGACGACGGCCCGCCTGCCGGAGAGGGGAATGTTGTAGAATTTCAGGATCTCAAGACAGGCCTGCGCCGTGCAGGGCGGGTAGCCGACGGCAGTGTTGGTGAAGACACCGGCCAGCGAGCCGTCGGTGATGCCGTCAATGTCCTTTTCGGGCGAGAGTGCGGCGCGGATGGTCCTGTCATCAAACTGTTTGGGCAGGGGGCGGAAGAGCAGACAGCCGTGGATGGCAGCGTCTGCGTTGATGCCGGCAATGACGCGCAGCAGCTCTTCCTGCGAAGCGTCGGCGGGCAGAAGGAACTGCTTCACCTCGACGCCCACTTTTGCACAGCGGGCCATGACGCCTTTCTCGTAGGAGAGGTCATCGGGGCGTTCGCCCACCCGGACGACGGCCAGCGTGGGGACAACGCCCTTTTCCCGCAGTGCGGCGCAACGGGCGGCATTTGCTTCGTTCATGGCGGCCACGACGGGCGCACCCTTCAAAATGGTAGACATATACGTTCCCTTTCTCTGCATCAGGCCCGCAGGCGGCTTGCCACGGACTGGTAGACTTCGTCGGCCAGCGGCAGATATTCCGCCAGCATCCGGGCCGATTTTTCGTCCAGCGCGGCGGCATGGGCGCGGTCCGTCATGAGCTTTGTGTTGATGGCGACATTCAGCGCCGACGCCTGAAGTGCGGCCTTGCAGAACAGCGCCGCACAGCCTGCGTCTGAGACAGCCAGCACACTGCCCTTTTCGGCGTAATCGGCCGCAAGGCGGATGCCCTCACAGCAGGCGTCCATGATGTCCAGCGGCACGGCGCAGGCCCCGTCCAGCGCCTCGGCCAGCACAGCGGCCTTGCGGGCCTGCTGTTCGGGCGTCTCTCTGGGCAGGCCGTAGGCCGCCGCCAGAGGCGTGAATGCGTCGGCGTCCGCCTGCACGAGGGCTTCCAGCCGTTTGCGCAGGGCTTCCGCACGGGCATTCAGCGCCTGAATTTCTTCTTCCACGGCGGCATATTTCTTTTTGCCGGCGGTGAGATTCCCCACCATATTGCCCAGCGCGACGCCTGCCGCGCCCACGAGGGCCGCCGCGCCGCCGCCGCCCGGGGCGGGGGCTTTGCTGGCAAGCCGGCTCAGAAAGTCCTCACAGCTCAGTTGTGTCAAATCCAAAGTAAAGTCCTCCCTCTGTCACGAATCCGTCCAGTTTTTCGTCATGGGCGTCCACTGCCGCCGCGTCCAACCGCTGGGCCTCAAAGGCCACGCCCAGTTTCACAGCCCGGGTGCAGCGGGGGAGGTAGCGGTCATAATAGCCTTTCCCCATCCCCACCCGGCGGCAGGCGGTGTCAAAAGCCGTACAGGGGACCAGCACGAGGTCGAGCTGGTCTGGCCGTAAAATCTCCGACCGGCTCAAAATGGGCGTGCGGATGCCGTAGGCACCCACTTCCCAGCCGTCCGGCCCCGGTACGGCGGCTGTCAGCGAAAAGCCCTCGCCGCAGACGGGGTAGGCCAGCGTTTTGCCCTGCCAGGCCGCTTCCACAGCCAGCGCCGAGAGGTCGGCTTCACCGCCGAAGGCCGCGTAGAGCAGGATGTTTTCTGCCTTTTTGAAGCAGTCCAGAGCCATGATGCGGGCGCAGAGAGCGGCGTTGGAACGGGTGCGCTCGGTGTCCGACAACGCCCGGCGGGCCGCAATGCCCGCTTTGCGCTGTGCGGCTTTTTGCTCCGTGATGGTCATGGCAATGGGCTCCTTTCTGCACCCGGTGGGCAAATCTGCACAAAAACCGGGACGGATTTTTGTTATAATAATAAGCGCTGGGCGCAGAAAAAGCAAGGCTTTGGCAGGATGGGTGAAATATCTTCATCCAACCGAAAAGAAACGAATCAAACCGTATCGGTTTGTGCGAAATACTGTTGAAGAAATCCGCGATGTCTGGTATCATGGAAACAGGCGGGGCCGGAATGAGCGGACGCCCGCGTGAACTGATTTTTTGCATCAGAGAGAGGGGTAAATCGTATGTACAACGATATGATGGATACCATCGGCCTCGTGGAAAAGGCCGACCCGGAGCTGGCTGCGGCCATGGACCGTGAGCTGACCCGCCAGCGGGAAAATATCGAGCTCATCGCCAGCGAGAACATCGTCTCGCCCGCCGTCATGGCCGCCATGGGCAGCATCCTCACCAACAAGTACGCCGAGGGCCTGCCCGGCAAGCGCTACTACGGCGGCTGTGCCTATGTGGATGAGGTGGAGAACATCGCCATCCAGCGCGCCTGCAAGCTGTTCGGCGCAAAGTACGCCAACGTCCAGCCCCACTCCGGCGCACAGGCCAATCTGGCCGTCTACTTCGCCCTGCTCGATCTGGGCGATACCGTCATGGGCATGGACCTGTCTCAGGGCGGTCATCTGACCCACGGCTCTCCGGTGAATATGTCCGGCAAGAACTATCACTTCGTCTCCTACGGCGTCGGCGAAGATGGCCGCATCGACTATGCCGAGCTGGAAAAGCAGGTCAAAAAGGTCCGTCCCAGGATGATCGTGGCAGGCGCTTCGGCCTACCCCCGTGCCATCGACTTCGAGAAGCTGGCTGAGATCGCCCACGGCTACGGGGCCTTCCTGATGGTGGATATGGCCCACATCGCGGGCCTCGTGGCCGGCGGGATGCACCAGAGTCCGGTGCCTTACGCCGACGTCGTGACCACCACCACCCACAAGACCCTGCGCGGCCCCCGCGGCGGCCTCATCCTGACCAACAATGCCGTGCTGGCCAAGCGCATCAACTCCGCTGTCTTCCCCGGCACCCAGGGCGGCCCGCTGGAGCACGTCATCGCGGCCAAGGCCGTCTGCTTTGGCGAGGCACTCAAGCCCGAGTTCAAGGACTACGCCCGCAAGATCGTGGAGAACGCACAGGCCATGGCCGCTGAACTGCAGGCCCGCGGTGTCAAGCTGGTGTCCGGCGGCACCGACAACCACCTGATGCTCCTCGACCTGCGGGACGAGGAATGCACCGGCAAGGAGCTGGAAGCCCGCCTCGACAGCGTCCACATCACCGCCAACAAGAACACCGTCCCCGGCGAGACCCGCAGCCCCTTCGTGACTTCCGGTGTCCGTCTGGGTACTCCGGCTGTCACCACCCGCGGCATGGGCGAAGCCGAGATGAAGGTCATTGCGGACTGCATCGCCGACTGCATCTGGCACTACGACGAGAAGAAGGACGACATCTCCGCCCGTGTGCTGGCCCTGACCAAGGCTTTCCCCCTGTACCAGTAAAGCCCCCTGCCCCCGGCGGGAGACTGAAAAAAATACTGCACCTGCAGCCCCGGGCTGCCGCCCCCAAAAGCGGCCCCGGGGCTGTATTTTTTGCTTTCAGCCCCTCGAATCCTGTTATTTTGTGGAAAATGCACGGTTGATGGGACTGTATTTTGTAAATGTGACGAAAGTGAGAAAAATCTATTGACAGACTCGTAGGGGGGGGGGGGGGTATAATTGGCCCACAGGCCGACAGTCGAAAAATGCTAGCCTGCCTGTATAATTTATCTTTATTTATGGAGGCAAAAATCATGAAAATGGCAAAGAAACTTCTGGCCGTCGTCCTCGCTGGTGTTATGGCAGTGTCCATGCTGACTGGCTGCGCAAGCATCTCTTCTCGTCGGGTCGCTGACGAGCTGGAGGGTATGCTGAAGGCCGCTAACGACAAGGCTACCGTCAAGGCAATCGATGACGATCTGGCAAACAAGGCAGCCAAGGTTGCTAAGGACAATAGCGGCGCTCTGAAGGTTGAGACCACTCTGAAGGCTGACGTCAAGACTGAGCTGACCAAGAATAACAAACTCGGCGACTCCTATATCTGGATTGCCTACTTTGCGACCAAGGATGTGAATAAGACTGTTAAGGCTCAGAACATCGCTAAGGCGCTGATTGGCACGAACGGTAAAATCGACACCGATAAGGCTATCAACAGCAGCGATGTCAAGGTCGGCGACAAGAACGGCGCTGCCATCGAGGCTGGCAATAAGTTCGAGCTGAGCATGAAGGACTTCAAGGTTGGCGATACCGATTACGTCATGGTCGTTGTCACCTGCAAGGCTCAGGTCAAAGCTGCAGGTTGATCGCACCTGAGCTGACACAAGCCCAGCGATAAAACGATATTATCTATTCCTCGAAATAAAAATGGCACAAGGGCCCGGAGTGGAAACACCCCGGGCCCTTGTGTTTTTTGCTGTCTTCCCACACTCTGACATCCTTTGCCTTTCGTATCTGGTAGGATGGAATGGAGGACAGGCCCCGAGGGCGCTGACTCTGAACGAGGAACAAAAAACCTCTCACCAGCGGAAAGGAAAGGATACTATGAGGAATCATCAGATGCAGATGCCCGCCCAGTATACATCCATCGGGGACGACGAAATGGTGCTGCTCTGCGGCGGCGAGACCACAGCATGGCAGACGTTTCAGGACATTGGCCGGGTGCTGAACTATGTGGCCCGTATCTTCTCGGCGGGCAGCTCCATCGTCAACAATGTGGTCACCATCGTCAATTATTTCAATAAGCTCGAAGACCTGCTCCCGGTCATCGGGGAAGTATAAATGAAAAGAGGCTGTTGCAGTGCAACAGCCTCTTTGTGTGTTATAGCTTAGTAATGCAGCTTGTCGGCGGTCAGTGCCTCGAGCACGGGCAGCATGGCGGCAGCCTCGGCCTTTGCGGCGGGCAGGTCCATGTCGCGGTAGTTGCCGCACTCCACCTCGCTTGCGCCGGGGACATCGCCCTCAAACGCAGCCATGAAGCGGAAGGACTCCACCGTCAGGCTCAGCGCCTCGGCGGGGGTCAGACCCCGGGTCAGCAGGTAAAAGCCGGTGCGGCAGCCCATGGGGCCGACGTAAATGACGCCGTCCTTATACTGGCTGTTGCGGGCGTAGGTGGCGAAAAGGTGCTCCAGCGTGTGGGCTGCGCCGGTGGAGAGATAATCGCCCTGGTTCGGCTTCTTCATCCGGATGTCCCAGGTCAGAACATCGCCGTCCTGACGGCTCAGGTACATGCCGCAGTCGAGCCTGGTGTGGTCTACACAGAAACTTGCAATGCGCTCCATGCTGTGCCTCCCGAGATCAGGCCTGCAGGCGCTGGACGCTGCCGTGTGCGCAGTCCACAGCGACCATCAGACCGTCGCGGATGTGGGCGGTAGCGCCGACGGCGCCCACGATGGTGGGCTTGAGCAGGGCCTTGCCGGCGATGGCGGCGTGGCTGTTCAGGCCGGCTTCCTCGACCACCAGAGCGGCGGCGTCACGGACGTAGCTCAGCATCTCGTTGGAGGTGGAGGGGACGACCAGGACCATGCCGGGCTTGAACTTTGCGCGGATCTCCTCGATGGTGCGGCAGACGCAGGCCTTGCCGGTGGCGTTGGCCAGAGCAGAGCCATCGGGGCCGACGCCGACGCCGGTCGCCAGACAGTTGCCGATCATGTGGATCTTGATCATGTTGGTGGTGCCGGAGACGCCCACGGGGACGCCGGCGGTCACGACAGCCAGCTCGCCGTCGTGCAGATAGCCGTGCTCTTTTGCCAGAGCGGTGGACTTCTCGATGAGCTCATCGGTGCTGGTGGCGAGGTCCATCATGAGCGGGGTGATGCCCCAGGAGACGGACAGCTGGCGCTGGACCTGCTCGTCCATGACGCAGGCGATGATGGGCTGAGAGGGGCGGTACTTGCTCAGCAGGCGGGCAGTGTTGCCGGACTCGGACACGGTGACGATGGCAGAAGCGTTGACGTCCTTTGCGGTCAGGCAGGCAGCGTGTGCGGTAGCGTCGCTGACGCTGATCTGGCCGGTGGTATCGGTCAGGCGGTTGTCGCGGTAGTGGACCTCGTTCTCGGTGCGCTCTGCAATGGCGGACATGGTCTTGAGGGCCTCAACAGGGTATGCGCCCGCAGCGGTCTCGCCGGAGAGCATGATAGCGGAAGTGCCGTCGTAGATGGCGTTTGCCACGTCGGAGATCTCGGCGCGGGTGGGGCGGGGGTTGACCATCATGCTGTCCAGCATCTGGGTAGCAGTGACGATGGGCTTGCCGAAGGAGAAGGAGCGGTCGATGACGCTCTTCTGGATGCCGGGCAGCTCGGTGAAGTCGATCTCGACGCCCAGGTCGCCGCGGGCGACCATGACGGCGTCGGCAGCGGACAGGATGCTGTCGATGTTATTGACGCCCTCGCGGTTCTCGATCTTGGCGATGATGCGGATCTTGGAGTCGTACTCGTTCAGCAGGTTGCGGATGTCGTAGACGTCCTGTGCGGTGCGCACGAAGGAAGCAGCGATGAAGTCGAAGCCCTGCTGGACACCGAAGATGATGTCATCCCGGTCTCGCTGGCTCAGGTAGGGCATGGACAGGTGGACGCCGGGGACATTGACGCCCTTCTTGGTCTTGATCTTGCCACTGTTGAGCACTTCGCAGACGATGTCGGTGTCCGTGACGCTCTTGATGGCCAGCTTGATGAGGCCGTCGTCCAGCATGATGGTGCCGCCCTCGTGGACGTCCTGGGGCAGGTCCTTGTAGGTGATGGAGCAGATCTCCTTGGTGCCCTCCACCTCGCGGGTGGTCAGGGTGAAGGTCTGGCCGGCTTCCAGCATCTCAACGCCGTTCTTGAACTCCTTCAGGCGGATCTCGGGGCCTTTGGTGTCCAGCAGGGCAGCAACGGGCTTGTTCAGCTCAGCGCGGACAGCCTTCAGCATGTCCAGACGGCCCTTGTGCTCCTCGTAGGAGCCGTGGGAAAAGTTGAAGCGGGCCACGTTCATGCCGTTGGCGACCAGCTCGCGCAGGACGCCGTCCTTATCGGTAGAAGGGCCAAGGGTGCAGATGATCTTCGTTTTTCTCATAAATATACCTCTAACAGTCTCTTTTTTCCTCTATGATGGGCGCACAGGTGCCAGATATGCCCTGTGGCCGCTGGCCGGACATCGGCCCGGTCAGGGGTGTTTGAAAACCTTACCATTCTATATTATAACCGCTTGTGTACAAGAGAGCAAGAAAAAATTCGGCAAAGAAAACCTTAAATTTTCGTGATAGATGCCGGAACGATAAAACGCTTGCGAAAAGTGCGTTCATCGCCTATAATAGGGCTAAGCAAAAGTCTCACTTCTGCCCCGAAGGGACAGAGGTGAGCGCAAAATGATAGAAACGGAGTGAAAGCGTAATGGAAAAGCGCGTTTTTCTGATCGTTCTGGACAGCTTCGGCATCGGCGCAGAGCCGGATGCCGCCGCCTTTGGCGATGAGGGGACCAACACCCTCGGCGCCATCGCCAACCACCCCAACTTCAACTGCCCCAACCTGAAAAAGCTCGGCCTGTTCAACATCGACGGTGTGACCGCCGGTGAAAAGGATGCCGCCCCCATCGGCTCCTTCGCCCGCCTGCAGGAGCAGAGCATGGGCAAGGATACCACCATCGGCCACTGGGAGATCGCCGGTGTCGTCAGCCCCAAGCCGCTGCCCACCTTCCCGGACGGCTTCCCGGACAGCCTCATCCACGAGTTCGAGGAAAAGACCGGCCACAAAGTCCTCTGCAACAAGCCCTACTCCGGCACACAGGTGCTGAAGGACTACGGCGAGCAGGCCATGAAGGAGAATGCCCTCATCGTCTACACCAGCGCCGACAGCGTGTTTCAGGTGGCCGCCAACGAGGAGCTGGTGCCGGTGCATGAGCTGTACCGCTACTGCGAGATCGCCCGCGAGATGCTGAAGGGCGAGTACGGCGTGGGCCGCGTCATCGCCCGCCCCTTCCTCGGCCGCACCGCCGACACCTTCTACCGCACCACCAACCGCCACGACCTGAGCCTCAAGCCGCCCCGCAAGACCATGCTTGATCTGCTCAAGGACGCGGGCAGGGACGTCATCGCGGTCGGCAAAATTTTCGACATCTTCGACGGCGAGGGTGTGACGGAAAAGATCAAGACCACCGGCAACACCAACGGCATCGCCTTCACCAAGGCTTTGCAGACCCGCGACTTCGAGGGTCTGGCCTTCGTGAACCTCGTCGATTTCGATATGCTCTACGGCCACCGCCGCGACGTGGCAGGCTACGCCGCCGCCGCCACCGAGTTCGACAAGTTCGTTGCCGACTTCATCCCCGGGATGCGGGAGGGCGACATCCTGATGGTCACGGCCGACCACGGCTGCGACCCCTCCTACACCAAGACCACCGACCATACCCGCGAGTATGTGCCGTACCTCATCTGCGGCAAGGGCGTCAAGCCGGGCGTTGACCTCGGCACCAAACTCTGCTTCGGCACCATCGCACAGACCATCTGCGACTATCTGGGTGTGGATGCTTCCACGCTGGACGGCCAGAGCGTGCTGGGCGACATTTTAGCTTAAACAGGCAAAAGAAAAAGGACTGCGTGAGCAGTCCTTTTTCTTTTGCAATTCTATTTACGCTGCATCATTTTCAGCGCTGGAAGCGTCGCCGCTGCCGGAGCCGAACAGGGCGTCCAGCACGGTGGAAGCGGCCTGATGCAGGGAGGAAGCCGCCTGCTCCACCTGCTCCTGGGTCGGCATACTGAAGGACGGCGACTCAGTGGAGTCTGCCGGGGCTTCTTCGCTGCCGTCTGCAGGGACCTCGGTGGAAGCGCTGGGCTCACCGGAGGCGTCGCCCTCGGCGGGCTGGCTGTCAGCGGGGGCCTCTTCCGCCGGGACTTCGCTCTCGGCGGGCTCTTCTGCGATCACGCTGTCGGGAGATTCCTCCGGAATGGATGCACCGGCGTTGGGGTCGGCGGTCGGCGTGAAGACATCGGTCTTCTCGGGGGTCTGGCTGGTGCTGGTGAGCTTGTCCTCGCCGCCCAGAACCGCTGCGATGAGGGCTTTGGCCTCGTTGACCGAGTTCTCATCCGGCTTCATGACGTAGAGGCTCTGGCCCTTGGCGGAGTAGCACTTGCTGCTCTTCGCGCCCGAGCCGGTGACGGTGTAGCTCTGGATGTCCCAGTTGGCAAGGTCGCCCAGCTGCATCCGGACCAGCGCAGAGATCTGTTCCTGCGAGAGGCTGGTGACGAAGCAGTCGGCGGCGGCGTCCATCAGCTTGGAGAAGCCCATGAGCAGGGCCGGGGATTTGAGCTTGTTGGCCATCGCGTCGATGACTTTCATCTGGTTGATGCCGCGCTGGATGTCGCCGGTCTTGAAGGCGTGGCGCTCACGGGCAAAAGCCAGAGCAGACTTGCCGTCCAGATGGTTCCAGCCCTCGGCGAAGGTGGTGGGGTCGTAGTAGCCGGGGCTGCCCACCGAGGTGAAGGCCTGGTCGGAGTAGACGTCCACGCCGCCGATGGCGTCGATGATGTTGATGAAGCCCGCAAAGTTGATGCGGAGGTAGTGCTCCACATTCACGCCGTAGAGGTTGCCCAGCGTGGCCATGCTGGTCTCGACGCCGTAGAGGCCGGCGTGGGTCAGCTTGTCCTTGCTGTCGGTGCCTGCGAGGTCAACATAGTAGTCGCGCGGGGTGTTGATGAGGGCCGCCTGCTTGGTGGTGGGGTTGACCACAGCGAGGATGTTCACGTCGCTGCGGGCCTTTTCGGTCAGCTCGCCGCGGTTGTCCACGCCGCTGAGATAGACGACGAAGGGCTCTTTCGTGATCTTATTCGCCTCTGCGCCGGTGAGCAGGCCGGAAGTCATGCTGTCCAGTGCGGTCAGACCCTGCTGCGCCCAGACACAGCCCACGGCCAGCGCGGCGCAGAGCAGGACGGACAGCACCCGGGCCACGACGGCACCGCTGCGGGAGGCGAGGCACTTGCGCACCAGCAGCCAGAGCAGCACCAGAAGCGCGGTGATGATAACGAGGTAGAGCACCGGCAGCATCTGGGTGCGCCAGAGCTGCACCAGCGCGGCAAGGCTCAGGACGGCCTGCAGTACCAGCAAGACCATTCCTCCTTTCGGAAGTTTGTCGTCAGCGGGGGCGGGCTCGCTGGGGTGCAGCGGCTCCCACTGTCTGCGGGGCGGCACCGGAGGCTTCGGCGGCTCGGACGGAGGCGTCGGTGTCGGTTTCGGCGGCGCTTTGGGGCGGGGAGGCTCCGGCGAGAAGAAATCGGCGCTGTCTACCTCCACTTCGTCGGGTTCGCTGCGCTTGATGCCCCGGTGGATGTGCCGGGGGCCTTCGTCGTTATTCTGGGGATGGAGATGCTCGTTTTCGTCAAACATAGGCGTTCACTCCTTTGGATGTGTATGCCATCATGTGGTGGGGATGATGCTCAGCACAGCCCGGGCGGGCAGGCAGGTGGCCGTCTGGTCTTCCTCGCTGAGCCAGCCGAAGGATTCGCAGATGTGGTCAGGGCAGGGCGAATCCACAAAGCGGGCTGCGCCGTCCTGAATCCTGATGTGGACGGTGAGATAGCCGGTGTCCACATCGTAATCGGCGTCTTTTTCGAGAGGAAAGGTGAGCTTGGTGTTGCTGTCGCCATAGATGAGCTCTGCGCAGAGCGGCGCACCGGTCTGGTTTGCTTTCCGCACCAGCAGCAGCACGGCGGCTGCGGCCAGAATGACGGCAGCAAAGACCAGATTTATCAGCAGTTTTTTGTGTTGTTTCATAAAAAATTATCCTTTGAGCGGGATCTGCTCCAGCTCGGCCAGCCAGAGCGCGGCGGCTGCGTCGCTGGGCATCCGCCAGTCGCCCCGGGGCGAGAGGGTGACGCTGCCCACCTTGGGGCCGTCGGGCAGGCAGCTGCGCTTGAACTGCTGGGCGAAGAACCGCCAGTAGAAGTTGCGCAGCCACTTGTAGAGCACTTCGTCCGGGTACTCGGCCCGGCCTGCGAAGGCCGCTTTCGCCAGCCGGAATATCTTCGACGGGCCGAAGCCGAAGCGGAGAACATAATAAAGGTAGAAGTCGTGCAGCTCATAGGGACCCACGAGGTCTTCCGTCTTCTGAGAGATCTCGCCGTCCTTGGCAGGCAGCAGCTCCGGGGAGACGGGGGTGTCGAGGATGTCCAGCAGCACCCGGCGCAGCTCGGCAGAGGCGGCAATGTCGGCCTCATACTGGACGAGGTGGCGTACCAGCGTCTTGGGGACACCGGCGTTGACGCCGTACATGCTCATGTGGTCGCCGTTGTAGGTGGCCCAGCCCAGCGCCAGCTCGGAGAGGTCGCCGGTGCCGACGACGAGGCCGCCGGTGCGGTTGGCAGTGTCCATCAGCTCGAGGGTGCGCACACGAGCCTGTCCGTTCTCAAAGGTGACGTCCAGCACGCTCTCGTCCTGGCCGATGTCCTTGAAGTGGCTGTGGACGGTGTTGGCGATGTCGATCTCGGTAAAGCCGACGGCCAGCTCGTCGCATAAGATCTCCGCATTGCTGCGGGTGCGGTGGGTGGTGCCGAAGCAGGGCATGGTCACGGCCAGCACATCGCTGGTGGGGCGGCCCAGCTGTTTCATGGCGCGGACGGCCACCAGCAGAGCGAGGCAACTGTCCAGACCGCCCGAGATGCCGATGACCGCCGTCTTGGCGTGGGCATGCTCGAGGCGCTTGGCGAGGCCGTCAGCCTGCATTTTCAAAATCAGCTCACAGCGCTCGGCCCGGCGGCGCTCGTCGTGGGGGATGAAGGGCGTGGGGTCTACCCAGCGGGAGAGCTTGGTCTCGGTGAGGGCAAGGTCGAAATCGACGGTCAGATACCCCTCAGCGCTGGGCTCGAAGCTGGTGTTGCGCGCCCGCTCCGACTCCATCCGCTGGCAGTCCAGCTCCGTCTCAGCCCAGCCGCCCTCGAAGGGAGACGTCTCGGCGAGGAGGGTGCCGTTCTCGGCGATGAGGTCGTGGCCGGCGAAGACCATGTCCTGGGTGCTCTCGCCGTGGCCGGCAGAAGCGTACAGGTAGCCGCAGAGTAGGCGGGCGGACTGGTTCGACACCAGCGCCCGGCGGTACTCGGCCTTGCCGACCGTCTCATCGCTGGCCGAAAGGTTCGCAATGACGGTGGCACCGGCCAGCGCATGGAAGGTGGAGGGGGGCAGAGCACTCCACAGGTCTTCGCAGATCTCCACGCCCAGAACGAAGCTGGGCATCTGGCGGCAGCGGAAGAGCAGGGACGTACCGAAAGGCACCTCCTGCCCGCAGACCGTCACATTTTCCACCTCGGTGCTGCCCGGGGTGAACTGGCGCTTTTCGTAGAACTCGCCGTAGTTGGGCAGGTAGGTCTTGGGGACAAGGCCCAGCAGACGCCCGCCGCAGAGAACGGCGGCGCAGTTGTACAGCTTGCCCCGCACCAGCAGCGGCAGACCCACGAGGGCCACGACGTCCAGCTCCCGGCTGGCGTCCAGCACGGTCTGCAGGGCGTCCAGCGCGCCCTGCTGCAACGTGCGCTGCAAGAACAGATCGCCGCAGGTGTAGCCGGTGAGGCAGAACTCGGGGAACACCGCCAGCTTGACGCCGCGGGCCGCAGCATTCTGTAACTGGGATACGATTTGGGAAGCGTTATAATTGCAGTCGGCCACCCGCAGCGAGGGCGAGAGGGCGGCTGCCTTCAAAAAACCATCTTTCATCGGAGGATTTCACATCCTGTCTGTTGAATTAAGGCCCCGGCGGAGACGTGCTCTGTGGGGTTTTGTTCAGTATACCACAAACCGGCCCAAACGAAAAGTGACAGTGTGGTTAAAGAAACAAAAAACGCTGCCTGCACACCGCAGACAGCGCTGAAAACAAAAGATGGAAAACGAGATAGACCGTAAGCCGGGTTCTGTATTAAACGACGATCTGTCTAGACCTGCCATTGCTGACAGGTTCGTGCCGCCTTCGGGACACGCGAGCAGCGCTGTACGTCCCATATAGGCGTTGCTTCCGGTAGGGTTTACAAAGCCGCATAGTCACCCATGCGCTGGTGAGCTCTTACCTCGCCCTTTCATCCTTACCGCATTGCTGCGGCGGTTTCCTTTCTGTTGCACTTTCCCTGAGGTCACCCTCGGCTGCCGTTAGCAGTTACCGTGCTCTGTGAGGCCCGGACTTTCCTCAGAGCGGTCAAAGCCGCCCCGCCGCCGTATGTTCCACTCGTTTTCCGCTCCTCATGATACCATAAAAAAACAAGATTTGCAAGAGAAAGAGAATTTTGCTATACTTATCTTATATGTTGCCCGCGCTGGAGGTGGGAAGATGAAGCTTTATTTCAAAGTCCCGCCCGAGGCGGACGGGATGCTGCTGCGCGGTTTTCTGCGCAGGTGCAGTGTCTCCACCGACCTGTCCCGGGCCGTGAAATTCCGGGGCAGCGGCTTTTTTGCCGACGGCGCCCCCATCCTGGCCAACCGCCGGGTGGAGGCCGGGCAGGTCATCTCCTTTGAACTGCCGCCGGAGGGGGAGGGCGTTGCGCCGCAGGACGACATTCCGGTGGATGTGGTCTACGAGGACGCTTTCGCCCTCGTGGTGGAAAAGCCGCCCCATCTCGCGGTGCATCCTACCCTGAATTACCCGCTGGATACGCTGGCGAACGGCTATGCGGCCTGGGCGCTGCGTCAGGGCAGAAGCCCCGTCTTCCGCCCGGTGAACCGCATCGACAAGGACACCAGCGGCCTCGTGCTGGCGGCCCAGAATGGCTACGCCGCCCCGCTGCTGGCTCAGAGGGTGGAGAAGCTCTACTACGCCGTTGCAGAAGGAGAACTTCCCCTCGGGCCGGGCGTCATCGACGCCCCCATCGGGCGGCAGGGGGAGAGCATCATCGGGCGGTGCGTCACCCCCGATGGCAAACCCAGCCGGACGGAATATACCATATTGAAAGCCGAAAACGGCCTGAGCCTCGCGGCCTGCGTCCCGGTGACGGGCCGGACCCACCAGATACGGGTACATTTTGCATCCATCGGCCACCCGCTGGCCGGCGATGACCTCTACGGCGGGAGCCGGGCGCGCATCGGGCGGCAGGCGCTCCACTGCGCAAAACAGACGTTCTGGGTGCCGCGCTGCGAGCGGATGCCGGACGGCATCCGCATCGAAGTGCCGGTGGACGAGACGACCCTGAGGCCGGTGACGGTGGAAAGCCCGCTGCCGGAGGATATGACAAAGCTTTTTGTCTAAATTTGTGTATTTCGTGAAAAGTAAGTGAAAGCTAAGCCCAAATTTTGTGTCAATGCTTGTTTCGGCGCTGGCAGGGTGTATAATAAATAGAGTTATTCTTGTCAAAAAAGCTGTCCTGATGCGGCAGCGTGTCGATAACAGAGAAAAGAGACAAATCAGAATCTCCTGAAGATACAGGAAGGAGCATCCTTTTTGCTGGAAGATAAAACAACTGAAACGCGGCAGGACGAGCCAGCCGGTGCGCCGCGGCACACCGGCTTCCGCGCAAAGCTGCGCTCGCTTTGGGCGCAGCTCCAGTGCGTCCATCTGCTGCGCCGCCACCGGCGGTATCGCCGCCGCAGACACCGGCTGGACAATGCCTCCCGGAAGCTGCGCTCGTCGAAGCTGGTATTGCGCGTTGGCGCAGTGCTCTACGCACTGGGCTTTGGCGCGGAGTATGCTGCCGTGCAGGTGGGACGTGCCGTCAAGTACGCCGCTCTCTGGGCTGCTGGAGGCATCCGCCGCTTTGCAAAGGCTCTGGCGGAGACGGCGTTCCCCGGCGCAGCACAGGTGGCCAAAGACCTGTTTGGCCCCATCCTGCTGTTTGCAAAGGGCATCGTGTCCCTTCTCATCCATGCCCACCGCATCCGCAGGGAGCAGGGCTTCGGTGCAGCATTTGAGGCCAGCGTCCACTACTTCAAAAACGGCGTCCGCCGCAACCTCAGTCTGCTGCCCCGCATGGCGATGTATGCTCTGCCCATCTGCGCACTGGCGCTGGGCGCAGCAGTGTTCCAATATGTCATCCACCAGCCTTATGCACTGGCCGTCCGGGTCAACGGCGAAACCGTGGGCTATGTGGCGAATGAGGACGTCTTCAACACGGCCCGCGAGGACGTGATGGAGCGTATCAGCTACGCCGGCACCGACAAGACCGAGTGGACCATCGAGCCGAGCTACACCCTCGCCATTGCCCACCACATGATGGACGAAAACGAGATGGCAAACGCCATCATCCAGAGCGCCGGCGACCAGATCAGCGAAGGCACGGCTCTTTATCTGGATGGCGAGTTGACGGCGGTGTGCAGCGACGGCAAAGCGCTGCGGGATTACCTCGCCGCCATGCTCGACCCCTACGAGGAAGAAGAGGACGACCCCAATGTGAGCGTGGGCTTCAACAAGCAGGTCACGCTGGAAGACGGCCTCTACTTCAAGGAAGGCTTGCAGGATTTTGAGACCGTCCAGCAGGAGCTGGTGGGCGTGAAGCAGGCTCAGAAGGTCTACACCGTCAAGGCAGGCGACACCCTCTGGTCCATCGCACATAACAATGACCTGACCTTCCGTGAGCTGTGCGCCCTCAACCCGGCGTTCAAGGGTGAGCCGCTGAGCGAGACGTCCAGTATCCTTGAGGGCGACCACCTCGTCATCACCAAAGAAGAGGCTGGCCTTGAGGTGCGCATCACCCGCATCGAGACCCGTGAGGAAGAAATCGCATTCTCCACGGAGACGACAAAATCCAACGAATATACGAAGGGAACCACCAAGGTGCTCCAGGAGGGCGAGAACGGTCTGCGCCGTGTGACCCTCCAGAACGTCTACGACACCAAGAATATCCTTGTGGACCAGAGTGTGCTTTCTACCGAGGTCGTCAAGGAGCCGGTGAACAAGAAGGTGGTCGAAGGCACCAAGAAGGTGACTTCCAGCACCAAGTACATCACCGGCAGCGGCCAGTTCATCTGGCCTGTGCCGAACTACCGCTACTGCTCGCGCTGGTACGGCGGACGCCACAGGGGCGTGGACATCTGCGCCCCGGCCGGTACGCCCATCTACGCCTCCGCAGGCGGCACCGTCACCAAGGCGGGTTACAACAAGGCCGGTGCAGGTACGGGCTACGGCTACTCGGTCATCATCAACCACGGCGGCGGCTACAGCACCGTGTATGCGCACTGCCTGTCCCTGACCGTCAGCGCGGGCCAGACCGTCAAGCAGGGCCAGCTCATCGGCTATCTGGGCAGCACGGGCCGTTCCACCGGCAACCACTGCCACTTTGAGATACGTCTCAAGGGTTCGTACATTCCCCCGCAGAACGTATTCCCGGGGAAGAAATAATTTTATAAAAAGGAGATAATTGTTATGGCTACTCCTCACATCAGCGCCGAAAAGGGCGATTTCGCAAAGACTGTCCTGATGCCGGGCGACCCCCTGCGCGCAAAGTTCATTGCTGACACCTTCCTGAAGGATGTCCGTCAGGTGACGGGCGTCCGCAGGATGCTGGGCTTTACCGGCACCTACGAGGGCCGTCCCATCAGCGTGATGGGCAGCGGCATGGGGATGCCCTCCATCGGCATCTATTCCTACGAGCTGTTCAAGTTCTACGATGTGGACAACATCATCCGCATCGGCTCCGCCGGCAGCTACACTGCCGACGCCAAGCTGTTCGACACTGTGCTGGCCACCGGTGCTGTCAGTGAGTCCAACTATGCCCGCGTCCAGAGCGGCAACGACCACGACATCACCTTCCCCAGTGAGGAGCTGAATGACAAGCTGCGCGCCTCCGCCAAGAAGCAGGGCATCAAGCTCATCGAGGGCAACATCCACTCCTCCGACGTTTTCTACCGTCAGCCTTCCGACGCAAAGCCCACCTACTGGGAGCTGCTGCGCGACGAGCGCGGCTGCCTCTGCGTGGAGATGGAGAGCTTTGCTCTGTTCGCCAACGCCGAGGCTCTGGGCAAGAACGCCGCCTGCCTGCTGACCATCTCCGACAGCTTCGTCTCCCCGGAGATCACCACCGCAGAGCAGCGCCAGAAGAGCTTCACCGATATGATGAAGGTCGCACTGGGCGCGGAGTACTAAGAGCTTTTTGGATCAAAGAGGGCCGCTGTGGTTGCAGCGGCCCTCTTTTTCGACGCAGAGGCGGCGGCTTTGCTTGCACTTCTCAAAAGAATGATTTATACTTGGATCAACAAAAACAGCTTCGTCCCACAGGACGAAGAACGCTATATCTGCAAATTGCAAAAAGGAGAACTGACCATGACAAAACTGACTCTGGAAGAAAAGCAGGAGCTCATCCGGATGGCCCTTGCGGCCAGGGAGAGGGCTTACGCGCCTTACAGCGACTTTATGGTGGGCGCTGCCCTGCGCGCCGAGGATGGCCGCATCTTCACCGGCTGCAACGTGGAGAATGCCGCCTTTACCCCCACCAGCTGCGCCGAGCGGACGGCCCTGTTCAAGGCCGTGGCCGAGGGCGTGACCAGGTTCACCGACATCGCCGTGGTGGGTGCGCGCCGGGGCGAAGTCAACAAGCAGATCACCTCGCCCTGCGGCGTCTGCCGTCAGGCGCTGTTCGAGTTCGGCGGCCCGGAGCTGAATGTCATCATGGCAAAAAGCCCGGACGATTTCATCGAGCGCAGCATGGACGAGCTGCTGCCCTTCGGCTTCGGTCCCTCCAACGTGGCAGGCAACAAGGCCGTGGAAGACTGAACGCAGCTGCGCGAAAAAGGCCGGGCGGAGCGGATTTTCCGGGATAAGTATGGTTTTTATACAATTTTGATAAAATATTTGTAAATGTTTTGTAATCGGAAAAGGCTTGCATCTGTCCCTTCTTCCCGCTATACTTGAGCCAGTAAATGTGCAAGTGCGCACATTTCGTCAACAAAACGCGATTATATTAAAATAAAAGGAGAGTTTTCATTATGATGATTTCTCGTCGTAACTTCCTGGCAGTGGCTGGCGCCGCTGCTGCTGCCGCTGCTCTGACTGCCTGCGGCGGTTCTTCCTCTTCCACTGCTTCCTCTGCAGCTGCCTCCACCAGCGCAGCCGCTTCCACCGCTGAGGGCGGCGAGAAGATCGTGAAGGTCGCTCTGACCTGCGACACCGGCACCATCGACGATGAGAGCTTCAACCAGGCCTGCTGGACCGCTGTTTCCGGCTACATGGGCGATGACTGCCAGTACTACATCCCCGAGGCTGACGCTTCCGATGAGGACCGCGAGACCATGATCCGTCAGGCTGTCAACGACGGCGCTGATGTCATCGTCTGCGTCGGCTACCTGTACGGCGCTTCCCTGGCATGGGCTGCTGACCAGTACCCCGATGTCAAGTTCATCGCTATCGATGTCACCCAGGGCGACATCGGCACCGACGCCATCCCCGCAAACTGCTACTGCATCACCTTCAAGGAGGAGCAGGCAGGTTATATGGCTGGCTACGCTGTCGTTAAGGACGGCAAGACCAAGCTGGGCTTCCTCGGCGGCATGGCTGTCCCCGCTGTCATCCGTTACGGCTACGGCTATGTGCAGGGCGCTGACGCTGCTGCTCAGGAGCTGGGCACCAACATCGACATCAACTACTTCTACGGCGGCCAGTTCTACGGCGATGCAAACATCACCTCCCGTATGGAGGGCTGGTACTCCAACGGCACGCAGGTCGTCTTCGCCTGCGGCGGCGGCATCTACACCTCCGCTGTTGAGGCTGCTCTGAAGAGCAACGGCTATGTCATCGGCGTTGATGTTGACCAGAACTACATCGGTGTCAACGGCGTGGCAGACGGCTCCTTCGCTTACAACCCCTTCATCACCTCTGCAATGAAGGGCCTGACCGAGGCTGTCAACACTGCTCTGTCCGACATCGATGCAGGCGAGTGGGGCGACATCGCTGCTTCCAACGGCAACTTCGGTCTGGAGGACGGCGACTACGTCGGCCTGCCTACCGATGCTGACAGCTGGAACTTCGAGACCTTCACCACCGACGAGTACGAGGCTCTGAAGGAGAAGATCAAGAGCGGCGAGATCACTGTGGACAACAGCTCTGACGACAGCACCAAGCCCACCGTCAGCGAGTTCACCACCGTCAACTACATCCAGTAATCAGAAACTTCCCGGGCGGGGCGCTCTGCAAAGGGCGTCCCGCCTTTTTTGTATGCTTTTTCAAGGCGAGGAAGGAATGCTCGTCAAAATGCACAAAAGTAATACTTATGATATGGCAAAACACTAAATTTTCAAAAAGAAGTGTGCAAAACAGCAAAAATACGGTATAATGGGCATTACAATAGTATAAGTGTCGTTTGGACACGAAAGGAGAGTGAGCAGATTGGCAGAGGATTTTGTGATCGAGATGCTCCATATCACCAAGGAGTTCCCGGGCATCAAGGCAAACGACGACATTACCCTGCAGCTGCGAAAAGGTGAGGTCCATGCCCTGTTGGGCGAGAACGGCGCAGGCAAAAGCACCCTGATGAGCGTGCTGTTCGGCCTGTATCAGCCGGAGGAGGGTAAGATCCTCAAAAACGGCAAGGAGGTCGCCATCCGCAACCCCAACGATGCAAACGCACTGGGCATCGGCATGGTCCACCAGCACTTCAAGCTGGTGGAGTGCTTCAGCGTGCTGGACAACATCATTCTGGGCGTGGAGCCCAACAAGCTGGGCTTTTTGCAGAAGGCCGAGGCCCGCAAGAAGGTCATGGCCCTGAGCGAGAAGTACGGTCTGCGTGTTGACCCCGATGCGCTCATCAGTGATATTTCGGTGGGTATGCAGCAGCGCGTGGAGATTTTGAAGATGCTCTACCGCGACAATGAGATCCTCATCTTCGACGAGCCCACCGCTGTGCTGACCCCGCAGGAGATCGACGAGCTGATGGAGATCATGCGCGGGTTCAAGAAGGAGGGCAAGTCCATCCTCTTTATTACCCACAAGCTCAACGAGATCATGGCGGTCGCCGACCGCTGCACCGTCCTGCGCAAGGGCAAGTATATGGGTACCGTGGACATCAAGGACACCACCAAGGAAGAGCTTTCCCGCATGATGGTCGGCCGTGACGTCCAGCTTCAGGTCGATAAAAAGCCCGCTCACCCGGGCGATGTCGTGCTGGACGTGGAGGGTGTCACCATCCACAACGACCAGCGCAAGAAGGACTCCGTCAAGGACGTCACCTTCCAGGTCCACGCAGGCGAGATCGTCTGTCTGGCGGGCATCGAGGGCAACGGCCAGACCGAGCTCGTCTACGGCCTCACCGGCCTCGAAAAACTGTCGGGCGGCAAGATCACGCTGGACGGCAAGGACATCACCCGCGAGAGCATCCGTCAGCGCTCCAAGGACGGCATGAGCCACATCCCCGAAGACCGCCACAAGCACGGTCTGGTGCTGGATTACAGCCTCGAGAACAACATGGTGCTCCAGCGCTACTGGCAGCCCGAGTTCCAGAAGGGCGGCTTCATCCAGTCCGATAAAGTCCGTGAGTACTCCGATAAGCTGATCGCTCAGTACGACGTCCGCAGCGGTCAGGGCAGCTCCACCATCGTGCGCAGCATGTCCGGCGGCAACCAGCAGAAAGCCATCATCGCCCGCGAGATCGACAAAGACCCCAAGCTGCTGGTGGCTGTTCAGCCCACCCGCGGCCTGGATGTCGGCGCGATCGAATACATCCACCGCCAGATCGTCGCCCAGCGCGACAAGGGCAAAGCTGTCCTGCTGGTCAGCCTCGAGCTGGACGAGGTCATGAACCTGTCCGACCGCATCCTCGTCATGTACGAGGGCGAGATCGTGGGCGAGTTCGACCCCAAGACCACCACTGTGCAGGAGCTGGGCCTCTACATGGCCGGCGCACGCAAGCAGGGAAAGGAGAGCAAATAAATGAACAAGAAAAAACTTTCCCACAGCAACCTCAACAGCTCCATCACCAGTGTGCTGGCCGCGCTGCTGTGCATCGTCATCGGCATGGCCGTGGGCTTCCTCGTGCTGCTGGCCATCAACCCGGCCCACGCATGGGGCGACGGCTTTGTCCGCATCATTAAGGGCGGCTTCCATGACGCTCCTTACGGCGTCGGCAAGGAGCTGGCCAACGCAGCACCCCTCATCATGACCGGTCTGTCCGTGGCCTTCGCCTTCAAGACTGGTCTGTTCAACATCGGTGCTGCCGGTCAGTACACGCTGGGCGCTTACGGCGCACTCTACTGTGCCATCATGCTCAAGATGCCCTGGTATGTCTGCCTGATCGTCGCCACCATCCTCGGCGGCATCTGGGGCGCTATCCCCGGCTTCTTCAAGGCTTACTTCAACATCAACGAGGTCATCACCTCCATCATGTTCAACTGGATCGGCCTGTATCTGGTCAATGAGCTTATCTACCAGAACGGCACCGGCCCCATGTACGACGTGCGCAACACCCGTACCCTGAACCTGAGCAAGAACGCGGAGTTCGCCCAGTCCATCATCCCGGACTTCGGCCTGAACAAGATGTTCCAGACCAACAGCACCACCATTGCGATCTTCCTCGCTGCGGCAGTCGCCATTCTGATCTGGGTCATCCTGAACAAGACCACCTTTGGCTATGAGCTGAAGGCCGTCGGCCTGAACAAGAGCGCCGCCCGCTACGCCGGCATCAACGAGAAGAAGAACATCATCCTCTCCATGGCCATTGCAGGCGCACTGGCAGGCTTCGGCGCAGGCCTCTACTATCTGTCCAATGTCTCTCAGTGGAACCCGCTGAACTCCACCAGCCTGCCGACCATGGGCTTCAACGGCATCTCTGTGGCCCTGCTGGCAAGCTCCAACCCCATCGGCACCATCTTCTCCGCGATCTTCATCTCCCACATCTCGGTCGGCGGCTCTTTCCTGTCCACCAAGTATTACCCCACCGAGATCTCCGACCTAATCAGCGGTATCATCATCTACCTGTGCGCATTCTCCATGCTGTTCCGTGGCAAGATCCACTCCATGCTGTTCAAGAATGCGGACAAGACCAACGTGAATGCAGAGCCTGCCCCTGCTAAGACCGAAACCAAGAAGGAGGGCAAGTGATATGCTGCTTCTCATCAAGTATACTCTGCTGTATGGCATCGTGCTGATGCTGGTCGCTCTGGGCGGTATGTTCAGTGAGCACTCCGGCATCATCAACATCGCACTGGAAGGCATCATGGTCATCGGCGGTGTGGCGGGTGTCCTCACCCTCACCATGCTGCCCGCGAGCATGCCGGCTTTCGCCACCGTGCTCATCGCTGTGCTGGTGGCTGCTATCGCCGGTATGATCTACAGCCTGCTGCTGGCCTTCGCGTCCATCAACCTGAAAGCGGACCAGACCATCGGCGGCACGGCCCTGAACCTGCTGGCGACGGCGGTGGCTGTGGTCATCTCCAAGAACTTCAGCGACAGCGGCAGCGCCAAGCTGAACTACTCCAACAAGCCTTTCCTGTTCAGCATCGGCGGCCTGGAGCTGAGCATCTTTGTCCCGCTGGGCATCGCACTGCTCATCATCAGCTACATCGTGCTGTACAAGACCCGCTTCGGCCTGCGTCTGCGCGCCTGCGGCGAGCATCCTCAGGCTGCGGACTCTGTGGGCATCAACGTCTACAAGATGCGCTATGCCGGTGTCGTCATCTCGGGCGCTCTGGGTGCCATCGGCGGTCTGGCCTATATCGTGCCTCCCGTCCAGACCTGGAACTTCGAGGTCGGCGTGGCCGGTGCAGGCTTCCTTGCCATGGCCGTTATGATCTTCGGTCAGTGGAAGCCCTTCAACATCTGTGGCGCAGCCATGTTCTTTGCCGTGTTCAAGAGTCTGGCCAACATTGCCGACTCCACCTTCCTCGCACAGCTCCACTGGTCCAGCAACATCTACAACATGATGCCCTTCGTGGCATCCATGGTCATTCTGGCTTTCACCTCCAAGAACAGCATGGCCCCCAAGGCCGAGGGCATCCCCTACGACAAGGGTTCCCGCTGATTCGAGCGCATTTTCCGGGCGCAGCTGCTTTTCCGGGCGGCTGCGCCCTTTTTGCTTCTTTTTCAACAGATTCCACAAAACGGCGCTTGCTTTTGCGGGAAAATTTGCTATACTTGAATTACAATGTCATACGATTGCCGGAGGCGGGGCAGAGCGGCCCGGGCCGTCGGCGGAGAATACGATTTAGGAGCGTGACCTTATGCGCATTTACGATTTGATCGCCAAGAAGCGGGACGGCGGCACCCACAGCCGCGAGGAGTTGGAAGCCATCGTCAACGGCTTCGTCAGCGGCGAGGTGGCCGATTACCAGATGGCGGCCTGGATGATGGCAGTTTATCTGCGCGGCATGACCGACGAGGAGACTGCTGAGCTGACCGATGTCATGGCCCACAGCGGCGTCATGGTAGACCTTTCGCCCATCCCGGGCATCAAGGTGGACAAGCACTCCACCGGCGGCGTGGGCGACAAGACCACGCTGGTCATCGCGCCCATCGTCGCGGCCTGCGGCGTCAAAATTGCCAAGATGAGCGGCCGCGGCCTCGGCCACACCGGCGGCACCATCGACAAGATGGAGAGCGTCCCCGGCACAAAGACCGCCCTCTCGCAGGAGGAGTTCTTTGCACAGGTGAACAAGATCGGCCTGTCGGTCATCGGCCAGAGCGAGGGCATCGCCGTGGCAGATAAGAAGATGTACGCCCTCCGCGACGTCACCGCGACCGTCAGCTGCATCCCCCTCATCGCGTCCAGCATCATGTCCAAGAAGCTGGCCTCCGGCTCGGACGCTATCCTGCTGGACGTCACCACCGGTACCGGTGCGTTCATGAAGACCGTGGACCAGAGCATCGAGCTGGCCAAGCTGATGGTCTCCATCGGCACCCATCATGGCCGCCGCGTCGCTGCTATGATCACCGACATGGACACCCCGCTGGGTCACAACATTGGCAACAGCCTCGAGGTCATGGAGAGCATGGACGTGCTCAAGGGCCGCGGCCCCGCCGACCTGACCGAGGTGTGCCTGCAGCTGGCTGCGAATATGCTGGTGCTGGCCGATAAGGGGTCTCCCGCCGAGTGCCGCGCCATGGCCGAAGCAGTTATCGCAGACGGCTCTGCCTATGCAAAGTGCAAGGAGATGTTCGCGGCCCAGGGCGGCGACACCCGCGTTCTGGACGACTACAGCCTCTTCGAGAAGCCCGCCGCCAGCTATGAGCTGCTGGCCGAGGAAGACGGCTACATCGTCGCCAACGACGCCGAGAAGATCGGCTCTGCCAGCGTTCTGCTGGGCGCAGGCCGTCAGAAGAAGGGCGACCCGCTGGACTTCGCCGCCGGCATCACCCTCCACAAGAAGCGCGGCGACTACGTCCACAAGGGCGAGAGCCTCGCCACCTTCTACGGCGCGGCGGATAAGTTCGACGCTGCCGCCGCCGAGTACCGCAGCGGCCTCGTCTACGGCCCCGAAAAGCCCGAAGAAGCCCCGCTGGTCTACGCCCTCGTCACCAAGGACGGCGTGGAGCGGTACTGAAATACCTGAATCGCTGAGAACGGCCCCGGGATCTGTGTGTTCCGGGGCCGTTTTTTCGCCAAAACTGCGCTTTGTGGTGGATAAAGCCGACAGAAGGGCTGATTTTGTAGATGTTTTGCCTGAGATGTGGTATAATCTACTCAATAGCGCCCAGACGGCGCAGGAGAAGAGAAAGGGTTATTCTATGAAGATCGTTTTGGTGGGCGGCGGCAAGGTCGGCACAGCGCTGGCGCGGCAGCTCAGTGAAGAGGGTCACAACGTGACCGTTATCGATACGAACAAGGCCCGTGTGGAGCATATCGGGGAGTCCTACGATGTGATGAGCATTTTCGGCAACGGCTCGTCCATCACCACCCTGTCCGAGGCGGGCGTGGAGGAAGCGGACGTGTTCATCGCAGTCACCGGCTCGGACGAGCTGAACCTGCTGTGCTGCATGTTCGCCAAAAAGGCGGGCCACTGCCACGCCATCGCCCGTGTGCGCAACCCGTCTTACAGCCATGAGCTGGACTTTATCAAGAAGCAGATCGGCATCTCGGCCATCATCAACCCCGAAATGGCAGCGGCCAAGGAAATCTCTCACCTGCTGCGGTTCCCGGGCGCAAGCAAGATCGATACCTTCGCGGGCGGACGGGTGCGGCTCATCAAGTTTGCGCTGACCGAGCGGCAGGGGCTGGACGGCGTGGCCATCTATGAGATCCCCACCCGCCTCAAGAGCGACATTCTGGTCTGCGCGGTGGAGCGTGACGGCGGGGTCATCATCCCCAACGGTAACTTTGTGCTGCAGAACGGCGACCAGGTCACCTTCCTCGCCACGCAGGAGAAGGCCCACGAGTTCTTCCAGCGTATCAATATGCCGGTGCGGCCGGTGCGCAACGCCCTCATCGTGGGCGGCGGTGCCATCGCCTATTATCTGAGTCAGGAGCTGCTGGAAAATCACGTCCGCGTCCGCATCGTCGAGCGAGACCCGGCCCGCTGCAATGTTCTGGCCGAGTCCCTGCCTGAGGCACAGATACTGAACGAGGACGGCTCCAACCGCGACTTCCTGCTCTCGGAAGGTCTGGAATCCACCGAAGCCTTCGTGGCTCTGACCAACATCGACGAAGAAAACGTGCTGCTGACCCTGTTTGCAAAAAAGCACTCCAAGGGCAAGCTGGTCACGAAGATCAACCGCCTCGAGTTCGACGATATTCTGGCCGGGCTCGATCTGGGCAGCATCGTCTACCCCAAGTACATGACCTGCGACTACATCGTGCAGTACGTCCGCGCCCTGCAGAACGAGGCCGGCAACAACATCAAGACCCTTTACCGCATCCTCGACGACCGCGTGGAAGCGCTGGAATTCACTGTCCATGAGGAGAGCCGGGCCACCGGCGTGCCGCTGAGCCAGCTGCATCTGAAAAAGAATCTGCTGCTCTGCTGCATCACCCGCGGCGACAACATCCTCATCCCCCGCGGCGGCGACCAGATCCAGGTGGGCGACAATGTCATCGTCGTCACGCTGGAACACGGCCTGCACGACCTGCGGGACATCGTGGAAGAGTAACGGGGGACAGAACGTATGAATTATGCGATCGTCTTTCGTCTGCTGGGCTACATCCTGATGATAGAGGGTACACTGCTGCTGCTCCCGGCGGTGACGAGCCTCATCTACGCCGAGTGGGCCGTCATGGGCGTGTTCCTGCTGACGGCGGCCATCAGTGCGGCGCTGGGTTTTGCCCTGCAGGCCATCAAGCCCCGCAGCAAGGTGTTCTATATGCGGGAGGGCTTTGCGGCCACCGCCCTGAGCTGGATCACCATCAGTATCATGGGTGCAGTGCCGTTCGTCCTCACCGGCTGCATCCCGAATCCCGTGGACGCCATGTTTGAGACCGTTTCGGGCTTCACCACCACCGGTGCCAGCATCCTGCCCGGTGTGGAGGGCCTGCCCAACGGCATCCTGTTCTGGCGCAGCTTCACCCATTGGATCGGCGGCATGGGCGTTCTGGTGTTCCTGCTCTCCCTGCTGCCCCTGACCGGCGGCTCCCACGTCAACCTGATGAAGGCGGAAAGCCCCGGCCCGCAGGTGGACAAGCTGGTGCCGAAGGTGCAGTCTACGGCCAAGATCCTGTACGGCATCTATTTCGCGCTCACGGTGGTGGAGGTCTGCTTCCTGCTGGCGGGCGGAATGAATGTGTTCGACTCTCTGCTCACGGCCTTTGGCACGGCGGGTACTGGCGGCTTCGGCTTCAAGAACGACAGCTTTGCCAGCTTCTCGCCCTACATCCAGTGGGTCGTGACCATCTTTATGATCCTCTTCGGCGTCAACTTCAACGCGTATTTCCTGCTGCTGCTGCGCCGGTTCCGCCGCGCAGCGTCCAGCGAGGAAGTCCGCGCCTATTTCGCCATCATTCTGGCGGCGGTGGCCGTCATCACGGTGAACATCCGCAGCCTCTACGGCACCTTCGGCGAGGCGCTGCGCCATGCGGCCTTTCAGGTCGGCTCCATCATTACAACCACCGGCTTTTCCAGCTGTGATTTCGACCTCTGGCCCACGCTGGCAAAAGAGGTGCTGGTGCTGCTGATGTTCGTGGGCGCCTGCGCGGGCAGCACCGGCGGCGGCATCAAGGTGAGCCGCTTCCTCCTGCTGGGCAAGACGCTGGGCAAGGAGCTGAAGCAGGCCCTCCACCCGCAGGTGGTGGCCCCCGTCCGGATGGACGGCAAGCTGGTCAATCATGAGACCATCCGCACCACCAACGTCTTTCTGGCGGCCTACATCTTCATCTTTGCGGCGAGTTTCATGCTTGTCAGTCTGGACGGCTTTGACATGGTGACGAACTTCACCTCCATCGCCGCCACCCTGAACAACATCGGCCCCGGCCTCAATCAGGTGGGCCCCATGATGAACTTCGGGGCCTACTCCAACTTTGCAAAGCTGGTGCTCATCTTCGATATGCTGGCCGGTCGTCTGGAAATTTTCCCGATGCTGGTGCTCTTCCTGCCCGATGCGTGGAGAAGATTCTAAAAGCTTTATAACGCAAAAAATCCCCCGGTCCAGCCGGGGGATTTTTGTCTGGATCAGAACGTCAGATCGACCTTTTCCTGCGCACGGTATTGCAGAGCCTCGAGCAGCGAATCCTCGTCGAGGAGGCGCTTGCCGGAGAGGTCGGCAATGGTGCGGGCCACCCGGAGGATGCGGTCGTGGGCGCGGGCCGAGAGGCCCAGCGTCTCGTAGGAGGCCCGCAGGAGCTGTTCAGCGGCGGGGGTCATCCGGCAGATGCGCCGTACCTGCCCGGCGGTGAGCTGGGCGTTGCAGCGCACATCCTCGTAGCCGGGAGCAGAGTACCGCTGGGCCTGGATGGCCCGGGCGGCAAGGACCTGTTTCCGCAGCTCGGCGCTGCTCTCGGAAGGGGCAGCGCCATGCAGTTCATCGAAGGCCACCGGGTCCATCTCGACGCAGAGGTCGATGCGGTCCAGCAGCGGGCCGGACACCCGGCTGCGGTACTGCCGCACCGCGCTGGGCGAACAGGTGCAGGCTCGGGTGGGATGGCCGTAGTAGCCGCATTTGCAGGGGTTCATGGCGGCGACGAGCTGGAAGCGGCTGGGATAAGTGGCGCTTCCGGCGGCCCGGCTGACCGTGATGCAGCCATCCTCGAGGGGCTGGCGCAGCACTTCGAGGCTCTCGCGGGAGAACTCGGGCAGCTCGTCGAGGAAGAGGACGCCGCAGTTGGCCAGACTGCACTCGCCGGGGCGGAACTGCGCCCCGCCGCCTGCCAGCGCAGCCGAACTGGCTGAGTGGTGGGGGCTGCGGAAAGGCCGTGCCGTCACGAGGCCCCGGCCTGCGGGCATCTGCCCGGCGATGGAGTAAATTTTCGTCGTCTCCACGGCTTCTTCCCGGGTCAGGGGCGGCAGGATGCCGGGCAGGCGGCGGGCCAGCATGGATTTTCCGGTGCCGGGAGCACCGACGAGCAGGACGTTGTGTCCGCCCGCAGCCGCGATGACCATCGCCCGGCGGGCCAGCGGCTGGCCGCAGACGTCAGCGAAATCGGGAACCTGGCTCCACGCATCGGCAGGGTCGAAGGGGACAGGCATCGTAGGCAGGATGGGCTGGATGCCCCGCAGTGCGTCCACGACCTGACGGGCCGTTGCGGCAGGGTAGACTTGCATTTCGCTGCCGCAGGCCTCAGCGGCTTCGGCAGCGTTCTCGGCAGGGACATAGAGCGCCCGCACACCGCTGGCGGCAGCTTCCAGCGCCATGGGCAGGACGCCGGACACCGGGCGGAGACTGCCGTCCAGTGCCAGCTCCCCCAGAAAGGCCGTGTCCTTCGACGGCGGCTCCAGCTGCCCGGAAGCGGCCAGCACCGCCAGCAGCAGGGGCAGGTCATACACCGGGCCGGTCTTGCGGACGTCGGCGGGAGCGAGGTTGATGGTGATGCGGCGGTCAGGCCACTTGAAGCCCAGATTTTTCAGGGCTGCGTGGACGCGGTCGCCGCTCTCCCGGACGGCGGAGTCCGGCAGGCCGACGATGGAGAGGGCGGGCATCCCGCCCGAGATGTCGGCCTCGACTTCCACGGGAAAGCCGTTGAGGCCCTTGAGGCCGAAGCTCTTGAGGACTGCGTACATGGGCGCTCCTTTCTGCCCGATGGGGCGGCAGAGACCATCCATAAAAGGGAAGTGACGGAAATTTTTTGCGGTGCTTCGAAATTTCTTCTGAGATAACAGACAAAAGACATGGAATGGTCGGCTAAGAACTGACTAAGAAATGGGAAAGACAGGGCGCAGATGCCCAAGTTCGACACAATTTTCTGTTTGAATCTATTATATTAGAGGGCATGTGAGATGTCAACGAAACGCGGGCGATCTGCGATTGGAGGAAGAATCTTATGGTTGCGAAAGAGTACTGCTGTTACACCAGGCCCTATTCCAGGATCGAAGGCTTTCAGCTTGCACACACGCTGTACTACAGCGCAAGCGTAGAGGAAGAGGGGGTTGTACTGGCAGTGCGGCGGCAGCAGGGAGAAGAGTGTGTCACGGAGCAGGTCATCTGCCCGGTGGGCGACTTCGGGCGGCTGATGTCCCTGATGCGGTATCTGTGCGAAAATGGAGTAGGGCTGGGCCACTGGCTGGATGTACTGGACGACGCAGGGCAGGTGTACTGGCCCTGCACGGCTGCAAATGGGCGGCAGGAGAGCGGAAAGCCTGCACGATTTGTGGCATTTGCTGGTTTTGAGGGGGAAAACTTGGTACATAATCCTGAATTGACACAAAGCGTATAAAAGCTTATATTATAAGTAGACTTGGATGAATTTGTCCATTATGGTCAAAAATTATAAAGGTAAGGTGTGCAATATGTATCAGGATGAGTATAAGCGCTGGTTGGCAGCGGATCTGGAGGACGCAGATCTGAAGCCGGAGCTGGCCAAGGTCGAGGGAAACGACGACGAGATCAAGGACCGCTTTGCCGTTGCACTGAAGTTCGGCACCGCCGGCCTGCGCGGCGTGCTGGGCGCTGGCACCAATCGCATGAACATCTACGTCGTGCGTCAGGCCACCCAGGGCCTGGCAAACTGGGTCAAGACCCAGGGCGGCAGCCAGACCGTGGCCATCAGCTACGACAGCCGCCTGAAGAGCGACGTCTTTGCCAAAACTGCCGCCGGCGTTCTGGCCGCAAACGGCATCAAGGTGCGCATTTATGATGCTCTGATGCCTGTCCCGGCCCTGAGCTTTGCCACCCGTTACTATGAGTGCAATGCGGGCATCATGGTCACCGCTTCTCATAACCCCGCCAAGTACAACGGCTACAAGGCCTACGGCCCCGACGGCTGCCAGATGACCGATGACGCCGCCGCCATCGTCTATGACGAGATCCAGAAGACCGATGTCCTGACCGGCGCAAAGTACATCTCCTTTGCCGAAGGCGTCGAGCAGGGCCTCATCCGCTTTGTGGGCGACGACTGCAAGAACGCCCTCTACGCCGCCATCGAGGCACGTCAGGTGCGCCCGGGCCTGTGCAAGACCGCCGGCCTGAAGCTGGTGTACAGCCCGCTGAACGGTTCCGGTCTGGTGCCGGTCACCCATGTGCTGAACGATATGGGCATCACCGATATCACCATCGTGCCCGAGCAGGAGTACCCCAACGGCTACTTCACCACCTGCTCCTACCCCAACCCTGAGATCTTCGACGCACTGAAGCTGGGCCTGGATCTGGCCACCAAGACCGGTGCCGACCTGATGCTGGCCACCGACCCCGACGCCGACCGCGTGGGTATCGCCATGAAGTGTCCGGACGGAAGCTATGAGCTGGTCTCCGGCAACGAGATGGGCGCTCTGCTGCTGGATTACATCTGCGCAGGCCGCATCGAGAAGGGCACCATGCCCAAGAACCCGGTCGCTGTCAAGTCCATCGTGTCCACTCCGCTGGCCGATGCCATTGCCGCACACTACGGCGTGGAAATGCGCAGCGTGCTGACCGGCTTCAAGTGGATCGGCGACCAGATCGCAAATCTGGAAGCTGCCGGTGAAGTGGACCGCTTCATCTTCGGCTTCGAGGAGAGCTACGGCTATCTGGCCGGCCCCTATGTCCGTGACAAGGATGCTGTCATCGGCTCCATGCTCATCTGCGAGATGGCCGCTTACTACCGCAGCATCGGTTCCTCCATCAAGGAGCGTCTGGAAGAGATCTACAAGGAGTATGGCCGCTACCTGAACAAGGTGGACAGCTTCGAGTTCCCCGGCCTGACCGGCATGGAGAAGATGGCTTCCATCATGCAGAAGCTGCGTGACGAGCCCCTCACCGAGCTGGCCGGCCACAAGGTGGTCAAGGTCACCGACTACAAGAAGCCCGAAGAGACCGGCCTGCCCGCCGCAAACGTCCTCATCTACACTCTGGACAACGGCGCTACCGTGGTCGTCCGTCCCTCCGGCACTGAGCCGAAGATCAAGACCTACTTCACCACTCTGGGCAAGGACTTGGCCGATGCTCAGGCTCAGAAGGATGCTCTGGCAGCTGCCATCGAGCCCATCCTCGCATAACGCAGAAATTTCATAGAAAATTTATGCCCCCGTACAGCGCCAAAAGTGCTGCACGGGGGCATTTTTGATGGGCGCGGGCAGTTGCAGTTTGTGGGTGGATACGCTATAATATTCAATGAATAATAATACGCTCTGTGCAGTGCGGCACAGAGCAGGAATAAAATGGGGCAGGTGTAAGAAATTGGAATATCGTGTGACGGCAGTCCTGGTGGCGGCTGGTTCTTCCACCCGGATGGGATTTGATAAACTGAGCTTCGATCTGGGCGGTGAGACCGTCCTGGAGCGGAGCGTCCGGGCCTTTGACGAGTGTCCGGAGGTGGACGAGCTGGTGATCGTGACCGGCGCGTCCGGTGAGAATGCCCAGCGGGCCGCTGCCCGCTGCAAAAAGCCGGTGCGGCTGGTGAAGGGCGGCTCGACCCGCGCCGAGAGCGCCCGCAGCGGCGTGGCCGCTGCCTACGGCAGACTGGTGGCCGTCCACGACGCGGCCCGGCCCTTCGTGAGCCAGAGCGTTATCGCCGATACGATAGCGGCCGCTGCCCGCTGCGGTGCCGCCGCCCCGGCGGTGCCGGTGAAGGACACCATCAAGCAGGCGAAGGGCGGCGACGGCAAGACTGTGCCGGAAGGCTGCATGGTGGAGAACACCCCCGACCGCAGCACCCTTTATGCGGTGCAGACGCCCCAGTGCTTCGACCGCGCCGCCTATCTGGCGGCGCTGGATGAACTGGACGAGGCCAGCGCCCGCCTCGTCACCGACGACTGCAGCCTGTTCGAGCTGACGGGCCGCCCGGTGGAGCTGGTACAGGGCGACTATGCAAACATCAAGATAACCACCCGGGAGGACCTGCCCCGGGCCGGGAACGGAGGAAAGAAAATGCGCATTGGTCATGGTTACGACGTCCACCGTCTGGTGGAGGGCCGCAAGCTCATCCTGGGCGGCGTGGAGGTGCCGTATGAAAAGGGCCTGCTGGGCCACTCGGACGCCGACGTGCTGGCCCACGCGGTCATGGACGCCGTGCTGGGCGCAGCGGCGCTGGGCGACATCGGCCAGCACTTCCCCGATACGGCGGAAGAGTACGCCGGGGCCGACAGCCTCATGCTGGCCCGCCGTGTGGCAGAGATCATGACCGGGCACGGCTGGCGCATCGAGAACATCGACGCCACCATCCTCTGCCAGCGCCCGAAGCTGGCTCCCCACATCCCGGCCATGCGGGCAAAGCTGGCCGAGGCTTTCGGGATGCCGGTGGACGCCGTGAGCGTCAAAGCCACCACCGAGGAGCATCTGGGCTTTACCGGCGAGGGGCTGGGCATCGCGGCCCATGCCGTCGCCCTCATCGAAGCAGTGTGAACGGGAGAATGTGACCCATGACTCTGAACTCTATCGTAGCAAACTTCCAGACCTTCAAGCTGGTAGACCTGCTGGACATCCTCATCATCGCGTTCCTCATCTACCAGCTGCTGGGATTCGTCAACCGCACCCGCGCCGGCCAGCTGGCCAAGGGCGCGCTCATCGTCATGGCGGTCTATCTGGTGGCGAACATCCTGAATATGCGCACCGTCACCTGGCTGCTCAACTCGCTGCTGCAAGTCGGTCTGCTGACGCTGGTGGTGCTGTTCCAGCCCGAGATACGGCGTGCGCTGGAGCGGATGGGCCAGACCGACCAGTGGGCCTATCGCTTCTTCAATAAAAACCGCTACAACGACACCAGCCTCAAGGGCGCATGGCGCAGCGCCATCATCGCCATCTGCGACGCGGCAGAGCGCTTTTCGGAGACCAAGACCGGCGCGCTCATCGTGCTGGAACGGAACACCAACCTTTCTGAGATCGTCCGCACCGGCACGCCCGTGAACAGCGCAGTCAACCTCGAGGTGCTGGGTACCATCTTCTACGAGGGTACCCCCCTCCACGACGGCGCAGCCATCATCGAGGATGGCCGCATCAAGGCGGCAGGCTGTGTGCTGCCCCTTTCCAACAACCTGGACCTGGGCAAGGACATGGGTACCCGCCACCGCGCCTGCCTCGGCATCGCCGAGAACTCCGACGCCATCGCCATCGTGGTCAGCGAGGAGACGGGCATCATCTCGATGGCGAAAAACGGTGTGCTCATGCGCCACTTTGACCGTCAGACCCTTTACACCCGGCTGGTGGATGAGATGATACCCAAGGAGACCGCCAGCGAGAAGAGCGCTGCCGAGGGCTGGAAGGCCCGGGGCAAGCGCCTGCTGAACTGGGTGAACAACAAGGAGGAGGATGAGCAGCAATGAGCACTGAGCAGAACAACGGCAAGCCTGCCGTACCCCCCAAGCGCAATCTGCTGAACGACCGCCGCATCCGGCTCCTGCTTTCTTTGCTGGGTGCAGTCATCGCGTGGATGGCTGTCACCATCGTCGTGCAGCCCGGCACCACCACCACCATCTATAATGTTCCGGTGGACTTTACCTATGATTCGGCTGCCTACACTTCCCGGGGCCTGAGCATCGTCAATGCAGAGGAAAAAACGGTCAACCTGAAGCTTTCCGGCGACGGCTACACCATCGGCAGCCTGTCGGCCAACGACTTTGTCGTCTACCCCGACTGGTCCAGCGTCCGCGACAGCGGCGAAAAGAGCCTGCGCCTTCAGGTGCGGAGCCAGAGCACCCTGCTCACCGGTGTGTCCGTCTCCATCGACGGCGACAACACCGTGGACGTGGTGTTCGATGTGGTGGAAGAAAAGACCCTGCCCATCCAGGTGACGACGAATTACCTGAAGATAGCAGACGGCTATATCCTCTACGGCACCGACATCTCGAAGGAGACGGTGACTCTCTCTGGCCCCAGCACCGAGCTGAGCAAGGTGGAGACCTGCACCGCTGAGGTGACCTACAATGGCGAGCTGACCAGCCCCGTCACTCTGGACACCAGCCTGCGTTTTTACACCCGCAGCGGCGGAGAGGTGAAATTTGAGTATACTACTCTGGAAACGGACAGCGTCGAGGTCACGCTGCAGGTGTATAAGCTGGCCACCCTGCCGGTGGAAGTCAGCTTTATCAACGCACCCCGCGACTTTGACCCCTCGGTGCTGGTCTACTCCCTGAGCAAAAAGACCCTCAATGTGGCCGGCCCGGAGTCCCAGATCGACCGTCTGTCCACCCTGTCGGTGGGTACCATCGACCTTTCCACCTTTGCACTGGATAAGGTGTACGAAATGCCCATCGAACTGCCCAGCGGCATCCGTCTGCTGGACAACATCTCCAGCATCACGGTCAGCTTCGACAGCTCCCGTCTGGAAACCAAGACCATGAACCTGCCCGCCAGCTGTGTGCAGGTCATCAACCTGCCCTCCACCTACACCCTGACCGTGGAGACGGAGCGGCTGATGAACGTCACCCTCTGTGGCCCGGCCGGTTCGCTGGAAGCACTGAATCCGGAACAGGTGGTCATTGAGATCGACGCCGACGACTTCTATGTCGCCATCGGCCAGCAGAACATCGCCTGCCGCCTCTATGTGCCGGCCAACGACAAAATTTTTGCGCTGGGCAGCTATGTGGTGCAGTGCAAGATAGAAAGTAACTGAGTATATGATCCTGATCCATGATATTCGCCTGCCCCTCTCCGCCGGGGAGCCGCAGGCCTACGAAAAAGCCCTCCGCCTCGCCCGCATCCCCCGGGGAAAGGTGAGCCATCTGGGCATCGCCCGGCTCTCGGTGGACGCCCGCCACGGCCAGCCCAAGCTGGTGTACACTGTGGCCGTGACCCTGAAAGATGAGAAGGAGGAGGCCGCCTGTGCGGGTGCTTCCCGCAGCGTCACCGTCCGGGGCAAGACCGATCTCTCGGTGCAGAACGGCACTCTGCCGCTGACGCACCGGCCTGTGGTCTGCGGCCTCGGCCCGGCGGGCCTCTTTGCGGCGCTGCTGCTGGCCCGTCAGGGCTACCGGCCCATCGTGCTGGAACGCGGCCCGGCGCTGGACGAGCGCGTCAAGGCCGTGGAGCATTTCTCCGCCACCGGTGAGCTGGACGAAAACGCCAACATCCAGTTCGGCGAGGGCGGCGCCGGAACCTTCTCGGACGGTAAGCTCACCACCCGCATCGGCGACGAGCTCTGCGGCTTCGTGACCGAAGTGTTCCTCGAGCACGGCGCGCCGAAGGAGATCGCCTGGCAGCAGAAGCCCCATGTCGGCACCGACCTGCTGCGGGGCGTCATCACTTCGATCCGAAAAGAGATCGAGTCGCTGGGCGGCGAAGTCCACTTCAACACAGCCCTCACCGGCTTCGAGCGGCGGGACGGCCAGCTCGTCGGCATCCAGACCACGGACGGTGCGTTCCCCTGTGAGGCGCTGGTGTTCGCGGTGGGCCACTCGGCCCGCGACACCTTCGGGATGCTGATGGACAGCGGCCTCGTGCTGGAGTGCAAGCCCTTCAGCGTCGGCTTCCGGGCAGAGCATCTCCAATCGGAGATCGAAAAGAGCCTCTACCACGAGGCGGCGGGCCATCCGGCCCTGCCGCGCGGCGAATATCAGCTTTCGCAGCACGTTGAAAAACGGTGCGTTTATACGTTCTGTATGTGTCCGGGCGGCCAGGTGGTGGCTTCGGCCAGCGAAAAGGGCCGTGTCGTGACCAATGGCATGAGCTACCACGCCCGCAGCGGCAGGAATGCCAACGCGGCCGTGGTGGTCAGCGTAGGCGGCGAAGACTTCGGCAATGACCCCCGGAAGGCCATCGCCTTCCAGCGGGAGCTGGAAGCCCGGGCCTATGCGGCAGGCCGTCCCGGCGGGGAGTATGCCGCCCCGGCGGAGAACATCCAGAGCTTTTTGGAGGGCAGGGGCCGGCTGAACATTGGCCGCGTCCAGCCCACCTATGACCGGGGCGTCGTCGCTGCGGACCTCGGCGCGTTGCTGCCGACCGAACTGGCCGACACCCTGCGGGCCGGTCTGCGGGCTTACGAGCGGAAAATTGCGGGTTACACCGCCCCCGAGGCCATTCTGACTGGCCTCGAGACCCGTACCAGCAGCCCGGTGCGGCTGAAGCGGGAAGAAAATTTTGAATGCGCCCAGCTGGCAGGATTGTATCCCTGCGGCGAGGGTGCCGGATATGCGGGCGGCATCATGAGTGCCGCCGTCGATGGCCTGCGGGTGGCCCGCGCCATCATCAGCCGGTACAGCCCGGCAGAAGGGTGAGAAGTTGAATGACTGATCGTGAAAACGATTTTGACCGCACGGCGAAGGACAGCGAAGGCCGTAAGGTGCAGCAGGAGCTGGAACGCCAGCTCCGCGAGCTGGGCGACACCATGTCCGACTCCTTCCGACACGGCTTTGAGGGCCGGGGCGAGGAGATCGGCGACCGTGTGTGGGATGTGGGCCGCGCCGCGGTGAACGCCGCCGGTTATGGCATCTCGGAGGCAGGCCGGGCCTTTCAGGCCGGAAAACAGGAGTACCAGAAGCGGGCCGAGGAGGCCAGGAACAGTGCCAGCGCCAGCGGGATGACCGACTGGGCGCGCAATTTCTTTGCGAAGAAGCCGGAACCGACGGCCATCGAGAATATCCGCACCAGCGCGAAAAAGCGCCACAGCGCAGGCGTCGCCATGCTGGCGACCGGCATCACCTTCGCCGTCCTCTTCGGCATCACGGCCATCGCCTGCTTCGGCACGGCAGGGGCGTTCACGTCCGGCGGCGTGATAGTGGCGGCTGATATGACGTTCCTCAGCGCTATCGGCGATCTCGCACTGGGTGCTATCGCGGTGACGGGGTGGTGCTCTGCCGCTGTGACCGCTGTGTTCGGCTGGCTGACCGCAGCGGGTGCGTCCCGTATGAAGGCCGCCAAGACTCTGGAGCTCTACGCCGATACCGCCGAGGGCTTCGACTGGCACAAGGGCCTGTCCCTCTCCATGCTGGCCGACCTGACGCATAAAAAGAAGACCAAGGCTCTCAAGATGCTGCGGAAATTCATCCACAAGGGCTGGCTCAGTGCCTGGCTGGACGAGAAAAACGACAAGCTCTACCTGACGGCAGAGGACTACCGCGCTGCACAGGAAAATCAGCCCCAGCCCGAACCGGAAAAAGCGCCGGAACAGGCCGGAGAAGTCCCCCTGAACCTCGAGACGACCCGCCGCTTTGCGCAGGTGCTCGAGAAGGAGAAGGAGCTCATGGAGGATGAGCGGGCTGTGGAGGAGCTGCAGCATATGCAGAAGACCACCGAGTCCATCTGTGCCTGGCTGGAAGCCCACCCCGAGAGCCTGCCCAAGGCCCGCCGCTTTGCGGAATACTATATCCCCACCACCCTCAAGCTCCTGCACACCTACAACGACGTGCAGAGCCAGCAGGGCGAGAACGCGGAGGCCATCCGACGGGATATTGCGGGCATCCTGCACACCCTGAATCAGGCGTATGATAACCTCTACGATAAGCTTTTGTCGGACGTGGCGCTGGACGTTTCCAGCGAGATCGCTGCTCTGCAGGGGATGCTGGCGAACGATGGTCTGGCCGGGGAGGGATTGCGATGACCTACCGGGCCTGGAACACCAAGACCGTTGACCGCGCCGCCCTGAAAGAGCTGACAGCGGCCATCGCCCAGCAGAACACCGAAGAGCTGGAATACCAGAACATGGACGAAGAGTGGAGCGAGGAAAAGTACCGCTCTGTCCTCGCGGCCCAGCAGAAAGAAGCCGGCCTGCTGGCCGGCATCCTCGCTGCCCGGGGCATCACCGACCCCGCCGAGGCGCTGACCCTTCTGGCGGGCGAAGAAGAGCTGAGCGACCCCATGCTCCTGACCGATATGGATAAAGCCTGTGAGCGCATCCTGCGGGCCATCGACGAAGGGGAGACCATCGTCGTCTTCGGCGACTACGACGTGGACGGTGTGACCGCCACGGCCCTGCTCTATCAGCACCTGAAAGGGATGGGCGCCGCCGTCAAGTGTATGCTGCCCAGCCGGGAGGGCGACGGCTACGGCCTCTCGAAGAACGCGATCCAGTCGATCTACGATAAGGGCTGCCGCCTCATCGTCACGGTGGACAACGGCATCTCTGCCGTAGAGGAAGCCGCATTCGCGGCCAGCCTCGGCATCGACCTCATCATCACAGACCACCATCTGCCCCACGACACCCTGCCCCAGGCAGTGGCCATCGTGGACCCCCGCCGTGCCGATGATCACAGCCCCTTCAAGGGCCTGTGCGGCGCGGGCGTGGCCTTCAAGCTCTGCGCCGCGCTGGATGGCTGCCCGCCGGAAGAGATGCTGGAATACTGCGGCGACCTCGCCGCTGTTGGCACCGTGGCCGACGTCATGCCCCTGACAGGGGAGAACCGCACCATCGTCAAAGCAGGTCTGCGCCAGCTGCAAAATACGGACAGACCCGGCTTCTGCGCCCTTTTGGAAGAAGTGGGCCTTGCAGGCAAGCCGGTGACGGCAGAGAACATCAGCTACGCCATCGCGCCCCGCATCAATGCGGCGGGCCGGATGGACAGCGCTGTCACCGCTTTGCAGCTGGTGCTCTGTGAAGACGAAGACCGGGCGGTCGAACTGACTCATAAGCTGAGTGACATCAACATCCAGCGGCAGGAGACGGAGATGGAGATCGTCAAAGCCGCACAGGAACTGCTGGACGCTGAGCCGGAACGCCTCGAAGATCGGGTCATCCTGCTCTGGGGCAGAGACTGGCACCCCGGCGTCATCGGCATCGTGGCCTCCCGCCTTGTGGAAAAGACCGGACGCCCGGTCATCGTGGTATCGGTGGATGAGCACGGCGAGGGCAAGGGCAGCGGCCGCAGCGTGCAGGGCTTCAACCTGCACGAGTGCATCGCCTCCTGCGCCGACATCCTGCTCCGCTTCGGCGGCCACGCCATGGCAGCGGGCCTCTCGGTGCGGGAAGAGGATCTGCAGACGCTCCGCCAGCGGCTCAACGACTGGGCGGCCCGGGAGTGTCCCGTGCTGCGCACCCCGCCGCTGGAATGTGATCTGTCCGTCCACCTCGACCGCCTGACGGTGGAGAGCGTCCGCCGCCTCGACCAGCTGGCACCCTACGGTGCCGACAACCCCAGCCCGGTCTTCGTGCTGGAAAGGGCTGTCGTGGAGGGCGTCTACGCCGTCTCGGAGGGCAAGCACTGCCGCCTGCGTCTGCGGCAGGGCAATTCCAGCATCTATGCCGTCTGGTTCGGGATGCACCCGGAACAGGTGCCTTACTCGACGGGCGACGTCGTGGACGCAGCCATCAGCCTTTCGGTCTATGATTCGCCCCGGGGCGCACAGCTGTCGGGCCGCATCATCGAGCTGCACCCGGCGGGCCTCGGCAACACAGCTGCAGAGCAGGCCGCGCTGGTGCAGGCGCTGCGCCGGGGTACGCCCCTGACGCCGGAGCAGAAGGAGAGCATCGCCCCGGAGCGCAGCCATATCATCACCGTTTATCGGGAACTGCAGGCGCGGCGCTGGCACGCCGAAGACCTGCAGCCCCTGTTTGCAAAACTTGGCGAGGAGAACACCGGCCGGACGCTGGTGGCCGTCGCCGCGCTGGAACAGGTCGGCCTCATCACAGCGGCTGACCGGGGCGGGGCAAAGTTCTGGGAACTCGTGCCTGCCACCGGAAAGAAGAACCTTGCCGATGCGCCCATCCTGAAATGTCTGGAGGAACGATAAAGATGCCTGAGGGAAAGAAACCTGTCGCCCCCTCGCCCGCAGCACCGGCTGCGGCGAAAGAGGACAGCTACTCTGCAAAGACCCATCTCCACCAGCCCGTGCCGGTGACGGAGATGTCTACCGTGGCCGCAACGGCCCTGCCGGCCAATGCCCCTGAGGGGACCCTTCCCTCGGAGGTGCGGCCCGAGATCGTGACCTGGGAGAAGCTGGTGGAGGCCATCAAAGCCAGCGGCAAAGCCTACAATATGGCCATGATAGAAAAGGCTTACGATCTGGCCAACGACGCCCACAAGGGGGTCTGCCGCCGCAGCGGTGAGCCCTATATCTGCCACCCGCTGGCTGTGGCCCGCCTCGTGCTGGACCTCGGCATGGACAGCGAGAGCATCGCCGCCGCCCTGCTCCATGATGTAGTGGAGGACACCCCCACCACGCTGGCCGACCTGACTGCCGCTTTCGGCGAAGAGGTGGCCGCGCTGGTGGACGGCGTCACCAAGCTGACCAAGATCCAATTTTCCAATATCGAAGAGCTGCAGGCCGAGAACCTGCGCAAGATGCTGCTGGCCATGAGCCGTGACGTCCGCGTCATGATCATCAAGCTCTGTGACCGCCTGCACAATATGCGCACCGGCGACGCATGGCCGGAGCAGAAGCGCCGCGACAAGGCCCGGGAGACCATGGAGGTCTACGCCCCCATCGCCAACCGTCTGGGCATCCTGAACGTCAAGGAGGAGCTGGAAGACCGCAGCCTCCACTACCTCGACCCCGTGGGCTACGAGGAGATCAACAAGATGCTCAGCGAGCGCGCGGGCGACGAGTTTCTGGCCAGCGTGTCGGGCGTCATCAAGAGCCGCCTCGAGGAGAGCGGCATCGAGGGCGCGACCATCAAGCGGAGAGTCAAGAGCATCTACGGCATCTACCGCAAGACCATCATGCAGAACAAGTCCTTTGATGAAATTTACGACATCTACGCGGTGCGCATCATCCTGGACACCCTGGCTGAGTGCTACAGCACCCTGGGCCTCATCCACGATATGTACCACCCGCTGCCCAACCGCTTCAAGGACTATATCTCCACCCCCAAGCCCAACGGCTACCAGAGCCTCCACACCACCGTCATCGGCCACGAGGGCATCCCCTTTGAGGTGCAGATACGCACCCGCACCATGGACGAGCAGGCCGAGTACGGCGTTGCCGCCCACTGGAAGTATAAGGAGGGCCTCGAGGGCCACGATAAACTGGATGAGCGGCTGGCATGGGTCAGCCAGCTGCTGGAAAACCAGCGCGTCAGCGAGGATTCCGGAAACCTGCTCCACGATTTGAAGAGCGACCTGCTGCCGGAGGAGGTCTTTGCCTTCACCCCGAAGGGCGACGTCATCAACCTGCCTGCGGGCGCCAACTGCATCGACTTTGCCTACGCCATCCACTCTGCCGTCGGCAACCGGATGGTGGGCTGTAAGGTCAACAACCGCATCGTCCCCATCGACCATGTCGTGGCGACGGGCGAAATTATCGAAGTCATCCTCGGCCCGGCGGACAAAGGCCCCAGCCGCGACTGGCTCAAGATCGTGCGCACCAGCGAGGCCAAGAGCAAGATACGCAACTGGTTCAAGAAGATGCGCCGCGAAGAGAACATCCAGCAGGGCCGCGACGCGCTGGCCAAAGAGCTGCGCCGGGAGATGATCTTCATCCCCGACGATCAGCTGGATGAGTTCGTGGGCAGCTGCAGCCGCCGTCTGCGCCAGAACAACGCGGAGGAAATTTACGCTGCCATCGGCTACGGCGGCATGACCATCGCCAACTGCCTGCCCAAGCTCAAAGAGGAGTGGCAGAAGCTCAAGGCCGCCGAGGCTGCTGAGAACAAGTCGGTGGAGGATCTGCCGAAGGTCGATTTGAGCCGCGTCCACGCCACCGACGGCGTGGTGGTGGAGGGCTTCGACAACACCCCCATCAAGTTTGCAAAGTGCTGCTCGCCCCTGCCCGGCGACCCCATCGTGGGCTTCATCACCCGGGGCTTCGGCGTCTCCATCCACAAACAGAGCTGCGCCAACGCGGTGTCCAGTATGAAAGACCCCTCCAACGCCCCCCGCTGGGTCAAGGCTTACTGGGCCGACAGCGTCAAGGACAGCTACAAGGCCGGTCTGGAGATCATCGCCCTCAACCGCAACGAGCTGCTGTCCGATGTGCTGGCCGCGCTGGCTGACATCCGCGTCCCCATCTACGCCATGAACGCCCGTCAGGTGGAGAACAACTGTGCCGTCATCAGTCTGACCATCGGCATCAACAATACAGAGCACCTCAACCGGGTCGTGGCCCGTCTGTCCAAAGTCAAGGATGTGCTCAAGGTAACAAGGAGCTAATATGCGTGCAGTCATTCAGGCCGTATCCTCGGCCAGCGTCCGGGTCAACGGCGGCGATCCGCGCCCCATCGGTCCCGGCCTCGTCATCCTGCTGGGCGTCAAGGACACCGATACGCTCGACATCGTGCCAAAACTGGCTGAAAAATGCGCGGGCCTGCGCATTTTCAAGGACGAAAACGACAAGCTGAACCTCAGCGCAAAGGACCTCGGGTACTCTGCACTGGTGGTGAGTCAGTTCACCCTCTACGGCGACACGAAGAAGGGCTTCCGCCCAAGCTTCATCAAGGCGGCAAGACCGCCGCTGGCTGTGGACGCCTACGAGCTGTTCCTCGCTGAGATGAACAGGCAGGGCCTCAAGGATGTCCAGCACGGCGAGTTCGGCGCGGATATGCAGGTGTCGCTGGTCAACGAAGGCCCCTGCACCATCGTCATCGACACCGACGAGTGGCATAAAGGAGAAAAATAAACCATGAAGGCATTTCATCTGGTCGGCCCTGCGCCGTTTTACACCAACAGCTTCCTGCTCATCTCGGACGCAGGCAACGCGGTGGTCATCGACCCCGCCGCCGAGGTGCAGGAGTACGATAAGATCTTAAAGGAGCACGGCGGCAGGCTGAGCCTCATCCTCTGCACCCACGGCCACTACGACCATGTGGGCAGTGCGGGGGTCCTGAGCCGCGAGTGGGGCGCAAAGCTCTACTGTGAGCCCGCCGACTGTCGGGGGACCCAGCTGCTGCCCCTCAAGGGTTCGGACAGCGGCTACGAAGAGGGCGAGGTCATCCCCCTCGACGAGCTGCGCTTCACCGTCTGGCACACCCCCGGTCACACGGAGGGCAGCGTGGTGCTGCTGTGCGAAAACTATCTCTTCGTGGGCGACACGGTCTTTCAGGGCAGCATCGGCCGCACCGACCTCGAGGGCGGCGACAGCCGGAAGATGGACGAGAGCCTGCGCAAGTTTGCGGCACTGCCCGTCCCGGCTGAGGCACAGGTGCTGCCCGGCCACGGCGATTTCTCCACCTTCGGGCAGGAGGCCGCCACCAACTTCTATATCAAAAATGCGCTGAGAAACGCATAAAAAGGCGGGATTTCACATGAATATCTATATCACGGGCCTCGGCTCGGGCTACGAGGTGGAGCACCTCGTCCGCCTGTTCTACCCAATGGCCCCGCTCACCCTCACCCCGCCCGAGGACGGCGCAGACTGCGTCTGGGCCGAGAAGCGGCCTGACAAGCTCTGGGCCATGGTGCGGCAGGGCGGCAAGAGCCAGATCGCCGAAGCACCTCTGCCCATTCCCGTGGAAGAGGGCGGCGAGACGCCGGAATTTGCGCTGGCCAGCCTGACCTATGACCTGCTGCGCAGCTGGACGGGTATCCGCCCGCCCTGGGGCAAGATGACCGGCGTCCGCCCGGTGCGCCTCGTCCACGACAAGCGGGCCGCAGGCTGGACGGAAGAGGAGATCGACGATTTCTTTTTGAAGCGCTTCGACTGCTCGCCCGAAAAATACGGCATGGCCAAGGCCATCGCGGACTTGCAGGAGCCTATCCTGAAAGCAGGCAGTGCTCCCAAGACCTACAGCCTCTATATCGGCATCCCGTTCTGCCCCTCCCGGTGCAGCTATTGCAGCTTCGTCAGCTGCAACCTCGACCGTGACCGCAAGCTGGTGCAGCCCTATGTGGACTGCCTGTGCAAAGAGGTCGAGGCCATCCGGGACGAGGCTGACAAGGCCGGGCTGAAGCTCTGCAGCATCTACATCGGCGGCGGCACCCCCACCAGCCTCTCGGCAGCGCAGCTGCGCCAGCTCATGGGGACGGTGCGGGACTGCTTCGACCTTTCCGCCATCGTGGAATACACGGTGGAAGCCGGACGCCCCGACTGCACCGACGCCGAAAAGCTGGCCGTCATCCGAGAATACGGCGCGACCCGCATCTCCATCAATCCGCAGACCTTCTCGGATGAAGTATTGGCGAACATTGGCCGCAGGCACTCGGCTCAGGACATCCTCGACTGCTATGCCGAGGCCCGGGCCGCAGGCCACGACGACATCAACATGGACCTCATCGCTGGCCTGCCCGGCGACACGGTGGAAGGGTTCGAGAAGAGTCTGCGTCAGGCCATCGCCCTCGACCCTGAGAACATCACCGTCCACACCCTGACCCTCAAGCGGGCCTCCCGCATCGTCATCGAGGACCAGAAGGAGAACGACTACGCCGATGTGGCCGCCATGCTGGAAAAGTGCC
>ENA-UOJB01000442-UOJB01000442.1-human-gut-metagenome-genome-assembly--contig:-C48-NODE-442-length-47476-cov-48.309610_pt1 | contig 47476 bp, 35 predicted proteins | sample MGYA00242338_ERZ723885 | MGnify/ENA metagenome assembly ERZ723885
TAAATCCTAATTTATCATAATCATTACCGCATATTTTTGTCACACTTTTCGGTATAGTAACGCTCTTTAGTGAATTGCAATATTGAACTGTTGCACTATATAAAGCTACAGTTCCGTCTTCATATATTACATTTTCAATTTCGCAATTATAAAATGCATATCTGCTTACACGAGCCGCTACAGCGTGCAATCCTAATTTGCTTAATGTTTTTGGCATTATCAGAGTTTGTGCTTTAAGCCGTTCTCCGAATGCATACCCACCAAGATATTCAATTTTTCTCGGTATACTCGTTAATTCAATATTATAACACTTGTCAAAACAGCATTCACCTATGCTTTTTATCGAATCGGTAAAATTTATCGATGATATATTTTCGTTACCGTAAAAAGCCCAACCGCCAATATCAATAACGCTGTCCGGAACATTATAACTTGTATTCTCAAGCTGACACGGATATTTTACCAACTTTGTTTTATCTTTAGTAAACAAAATGCCGTTTTCAACCGTATAATAATTATTTCCCGTTTCTACAGAAACTTGTGTTATGTTTTCGCTACCTCTGAAAGCCGAATCGTGAATATACTTGACAGATTTCGGTATAACGCAATCGCCGTATTTTCCGGCAGGATAATATATCAGTTCCGTTTTGTCTTTATTGTACAGTACGCCATCAACCGAAGAATAATTTTTATTATTATCCGATACAGTGATATCGGTAATATATCCATCTGTCCATACGAACATATCTTCATTTATATAAGTAACCGTTTCCGGTATCAATAAGTATTTCGGTGGCGTTGACTCAAAAAAGAATCCGCCATCCATAGTTGTAACGATTTTTCCGTCTATTACAGCCGGAATTTCACAAATGACCTCTTCCGTGTAATTATAACTGCCCCAATCAGTAATACATACCGTACCATCATCCAGTACTTTATAATAAAAGACCTCATCAGTTTCCTCATAAGTCTCCGCACTTGCCACATCAGCTACACTTTCGCTGACAATAGGCAGGTTATCCCCCAGCGGTGTTGCAACGGCTGTCAGCATCATAACCGCCGACAGTACTGCCGCACCCAGTCTTTTTACACTTTTAATCATAATTTTCCTCCTTAATCGACTGTATACAGTTGTAAAATAACCGCAATCTTCTTGTTTGATAATACCTTAAATTTTTCCCGCTTTCAACCTGTCAGGCAAAATCAACTTTCATAACGACAAAAAAAGCACACAAATTCCGATTACTATACACTGTAACAGATAATATAAAAAGACACAGCCCTCCCGTGCAGACTATGCCTTCATTACCATATTGAATTTTACGCAGAGATATTGTGCAGTACTTACAGAGGTGCTATTATAGAGCCCCCCCCCGTTTACATAAATTGTAATTTATCATCTTGCACATATCTCTCACCATTTCATAATATCGTCTGAATATTTAATTGCAGTTTATTTTTCTTTAGTATATCACTATTGTTAATTGCTGTCAAGTATCAATCCGGTAGTTGCCACAGTATGTGCTTAAATATTCAAGCGGTCACAGCATATCACCGTGACCGCTTTATATTGATTATTGCTTTGTTTATTCCCGACCGTTCGCTAACCTCAATAACGCACCAACCTTTAAAAAGGTCGGAATTTGAGGCGGCTCACAGCCGCCCGCTTAGCCATTGCCGACTTCTACAACGTAAATATCAACGTATTGCAGACCCCATGCGCAAGCATCGACATAATGCTCCTCTGTACTGCCCATATATACGTCTACAGGTATCGTACCTGCCATCATTCCATCACCTGTATCGGCGGCAATAGCATAGCCGTAGCAGATATTATCATACTGACCGACTATATAGAGCTTCGAGCCGTAGGGGATAACATTGGGATTTACCGCAACTGTACCTATCTCAGCCATTCTGCCGCTTGCGGTATACGCACCTTCGGGCGCTGTATAGGCTGTAGCCTTGCCGGATACCACATACTCATAGTCAACCGGTCTGCCGTTCCTTAGTACGATAGATGTATCATCTATCTTGCAATAAGGAGTTACGATTGCCGCACCCTCGGCTATAACCTCGTCAACCTTCTTAGTCAATACCTTTGTGGTCTTCTTTACATCCGTCTTAACACCATCGATGTAGGTGGTAGTCGTTGTAGTTCTTATCTTGCCGTTGACACCCTTTGTACGGACCTCGCTCTGACCTATAGCCAGAATGTTGCTCGTTACGGTAGATGTCTGATAAGGGATAATCTTATCCTGCTTTTCAGTCTTTATCTCGACTCTTGAAACCTTTATCTCGGCAGGTCCTGTTATCTTGGATTCAAGCTCCTCGCTTACCATATCGTTCTTGCCGAGTGTTATTTTCGCTCTTTTCAAAAGCTCTGAAACCGTGTTGTCAAGGCACTTTACGGTTGTTGTCTTTCCGTCTGCCGTAATCTTCACGTCATAGGCTCTTGTAACAGCGATCTTCTGTCCTTCTTCAAGAACAGCCGTCTTTGCAGGTGATACCTTGTCATATTCGCCAAGCTTAACGCCTGCCTGCTCAAGCAACTGTGCCACTGTTGCGTCTACACTGTGTGCAGTGGCGGTCTTCTTGCCGCCTTCCAGAATATCAACGTCAAAGGCTCTTTCGATAGTAAGAGTGGCTGTTGCCACGTTCTCCTCAAAGCCGGTGAAGTCTATCCTGTCGTATGCGCCGAGCGTTATGTGGTTCTCTCTGAGTATCTCATAAGGGTCGGCACTTACCGTATAAACAATACGCTTTTCGTTCTCGTCGATTATCTCAACGTCATTTCTGAAGTAGAGCAGACCTGTCATAAGGAATACTCCGAAGATACTGCCGAATATAAGCAGTATTTTAAGTGCTGCGTTCTTTGATATGCGTATTGTCAGTCCGGTGTTTCTGAATCTGGGAAACATATATCCGCCTTTCGTCATCATATCGGTAGGTTTAAGCAGTACCCATACGGGCATCACGGCATTAAAATTACGGCTAAATCCGTCTGTCACCACTGACCGTGTACGATAACTCCCCGTGCGGAGAGAACCGCTGCTACGTTTATTATCGGGCTTTTTTCAAGCTCTAGACAATTATAATTTCCGTTTTGCAAAATGTCAAATAGCTTGGGGTAGTCATTTTTGGTGAAAATGCACAAGAAAAAACTGTAACCGTTTTGTAACCTTTTTGTTACCGTTTTGTAATCAGTTAAATTCTGGATATTGTTGACTTATTTTGTAATTTAATTTGTTAATCTGCCCAAAATTGAAGTTTGGATTTTTGTTGTGTTTTTAGACAAAAATAATTATACCGATTTGGAGATTTTAATGCAGATATGTTGTGAAATGGTAATAAAATTACACGTAAAGGGCGAGCGTGCAGGCGGAAAAACAGCCGGTAATATAGCAGGAAAGCCGATTTATGAGCATTTTTAAGGTGACTGAGGGGTGAATGTAAACGTATACTTTCGTGAAATATCGGGGGCTGTCTGAAGGCGAAAATATGGTCGTGACGTGTCCTTTATATATTATAATAGTATAGCCCGGATTTTTTACCTTTATGAAAGACACACGGTGATGAATTATGATGAAGATAGTGGCAACGGTAGGAGCGACAATTGATGATTTATGATGATTTTAAAGGGTAGAAAAAAGCCGCCCGATGTGAGCGGCTGAATTTTGTGATACTATTACAATATAAAGGCGGTCGTACGAGCGGAAAAATCTCACGCATAAGTTAATATACTGAATATATTTTGCTTATATATTACTAATTTTAATTGTTTAATTTCCAATCAAGGATTTCTTCGGTAAGTTTTTTATCAAGATCAATGCGCATTGCTTTACATTCATCCGGGAATTTCTTAGCCGCTGAAAAGCACATATTTACAAGCATATCAGCACCGACGGGCAGAGCTTTTTTCAGTACGCTTTCGGGGAACACAAAATGTGTGCCGTGTTCATAGAGATACACCGAGTATTTGCAGGAATGCGGTCGGGATTTCAGGCGATTGTCCATTCTGCGTATGTATTTTGCGGTATCCCAGAGAGAATCGTCTTCCGCACCGACAAGAACGAGCTTGCCGCCGATATTCTCTACAGGTATAAAATGCTCCTCTTTAAGCAGTCCTGCGGCTTCGGAATCATCGAACACATCCTTTGAATATGTGGAATCGCCGTGTTCCTTAGACGCTTTGGCTATCTTCTGCCAGTACTCAGGGTGCTTATAGACAAATGGCATAAATGGTACGGGTTTGCCGCCTATTGACACGATAGATTCGTTTTCGACAGGCCATTCCTTACAGCCGTCACGACTGCCCTGTGCGAAGCCCTGCCATACAAAGTCGCTCGGGGTCAGGGCAACAGTGAGCGTGAGGTCGTGATAATATGAGGCGGCGACAAGTGCGACTGTAGCTGTTGTGGAGGCACCAACAATGCCGATTTTCTTGTTGCCGTGGGATTTGAGCCATTCTATAGCCGAGCCGATACGCTCAAGAGGGTAGTTATGGTGGCTGTAGTTCTTCTTTCCGGGCGACATTGACATTACGTTAATTCCGTAGGTGTGAAGCCATTTCACGCAGGTCTTGCCCATATAGTCTTCGGGGTCGTCACCGAGCATTGCTATCATTGCGGTGTCGGACGGGGATTTGCTTTCCCAATATGCGCCGTAAAAGCCGTCGGTTTCAGGTTCAAAATGCAGATGTTTCATAGGTTGCTCCGTTTCAATTTAGTTAGTTTTCGCTAACGCTAATAAAAGTATAGCACGGGTAGAAGGAGATGTCAAGGATGTGCGGAAAAGGTTGGGGCAATTAAACAAGCGGGAGATTGCTCCTTTTGAAATGATGTAAAATTCATGTAGGGTTAGTGCTTTCTGAAAAATAGAACTATCACTCTTGGCTCCCTTGTGTAAAGGGAGCTGGCACAGTGCGGTACAATATTTTCGATGTTACTTTTAATATCAGGTCGAAGATTTTTTATAAATTAATAAGATTTCCGTCACTGTGACTGAGGGATTGTTAACGAAGGTGACGGCAGGGCTGAAACAGTTTGTAGCAAGCAATCCCTCCGTCTTGACGGCAAAAAGTTTGCAACATAAAAATGGTTGGCATATCGCAAGCAGAAAGCAATAATATCAAGGCTTGTGCCTTGCCGTCAATCCACCTCCCTTTAACAAGGGAGGCAAGTGTGATGGTGCAAAGCAAGGGATAGTGCGGTTTTGGAAGGGTTGGTGGAGTGACAATCCCTCCGGTAGTCGCCCGAATTTTTTCGGGCGACAGCACCTCACCTTTGACAAGGGAGGCAAGTGTGATGGTGCAAAGCAAGGGATAGTGCGGAAAATCTCATTGATGGTGGGGATGGGGAGCAATCACCACCATAGTTGGCTCGGCTTGACCGTGCAACAGAACCTCACCCTTTTAAATGTTAGAGGGTAACAGCGTAATGATGGTGCTAAGGGGAAACAATCCCCACCGTCACGGCTCGGAATAGTTTCAGAATTGTAAAGGCAGGACTATCTGAATACTGTACAGCAAGCGAAAAATTTGTATCAGCCGTGCCACCTCCCCTTTTTCGAGGGGAGGCAAGGATGTTGGCGGTTTTCGTGGGATAGTGCGGTTTTGGAAGGTTATGCGGGGAGAGGGTGTGTGTGATAATAATATAAAGCGGTCACAGCTTGTCGCTGTGACCGCTTATCTAATTTATTGGTTTGTGTAGCCCCGCCATTCAACTAACTTTAGCTGAACGGCAACAATTCCAAAGGTGGAATTTGAAACGGCTCACAGCCGCCCGCCGCAAAAAGCACCCACAGCATACCACCGTGACCGCCGCATATTCAAATTATTGCTTTGTTTAATCCCGCCGTTCAACTAATCTTAGCCGAACGGCGACAATTCCAAAGGCGGAATTTGAAGCGGCTCACAGCCGTAGGTGGAATTTGAAACGGCTCACAGCCGCAGGCGGAATCTGAAGCGGCTCACAGCCACCCACATTATATTGATTATTGCTTTGTTTAATCCCGCCGTTTTGCTAATCTTAGTTGACCGCCGACAATTCCAAAGGCGGAATTGTCAGCGGCGACTCGTCGCCCGCTCAGGCTCTGGATTTTATTATGTCGACCATTTCGCCGACGTTCTTCATCGAAGAAACCTCGCCCATCTTGAAACGGATACCGAATTCGTTTTCTACAGCGGAGATGAGGTTGATATGCTCAAGGCTGTCCCAATCCTCTATATCATCTGCTGTTGTGCCTGCTTCGACCTCGATATCGTCATCGTCGAATACGTTTCTGAAAACCTCGTTTAATCTTTCGTAAATTTCCTGCTCGCTCATTTTACTTGTTCCTTTCTACAGTAATATACTTGTTTTTAGGCTCGTAGCCCGAAAGCGAAAGCTCCCATACGGTGTTGCCGTCTGCGTCCTCGCTGACCTTCGTAAAGCCGAAGTCGCCGTACAACTCTTTCACCATTTTATTCTTTGCGGTGGGGTAATAATATCCCTTTACCGTCTTAAGTCCACGCTGTTTTGCTCTGTCGCAGAGATTGTCGAGCATTGCGTATTCCATATCACGCTTAAGCACACGGCAACTCATAAGCCATAAATCTATGTCAAGCGTATCGCCGTTCACCTTTCCGATAACTACCGATACTATGCCGTTGTCGCCGAACTTATCGGCAAGCCTGCCGTACAGCCTGATATAGCTGTCATCTGCGAATACCTGCTCCATTTCTGCGGTCGTAAAACGCTTTGTGGTGAGGTTGAACTGGTTGCTCTTGTTTGTAAGCTGTGTTATGCGGGGGAGATAGACAGGCAGGAAGTCATCTATCACAGCCACCATCTCAAGACTGTGAAGATACTCGCCGTAGTCTGTGAACTGTGCCTGCTGTGCGGCCCTTACCGCATTCTCCTTGTACATTTCGTTACGCTTTAAATCATCGCTTGAAAAAGCGGTTATCTCAAAGAAGCGTGAGCGGTCTACCACTCTTATATAATCCTCCGGACGCTCCATTTCGGGAACGGCTACTGTAGGCAGCTGTGCGGAAACTATCGCACGCTCGGCAGGGTTATCATCAAGGAATACAAGCGCATCCTGTCCGATGTTGAGTCCTGTCGCTATTGCCTCGATATTTCTGTCCTTGTTATCCCAGTTTGCCTTTATCATTATAAAATCATCGGGCTTTAAACTGCCCTCGGGGTGATTAAGGCCTGCAAGGGCGTTTTCTTCATCGTTCTTAGAGCAGACGGTCAGCATTACGCCTGTATCCTTCACAAGTCCGAGATACTTCTGAAATTCGGCATAGACCTGTCCCATGTGGGTTTCCTGTCCGATTTCGATGCCGTCAACACCGTCATCTCCGACAACTCCGCCCCATAATGTATTATCAAGGTCGAGTACAAGCGCTTTCTTGTTCTTGCCGAATACTGACTTTATTATTGCCGCTAAGTTGAAAGCAAAGTCGGGTATCGCAGGAACGCACATTGCGTACTTGTACAGGTGCCAGTAGGACGGCTCGCTCCACTTGTCAAGACCATAGCAGGCGCTGACATAGTTTATATCATTGATATAAAAACTCTCGTGCGATGCGGCATAATCGGCAAACGCCGTGTTCAGCCTGTTTATGAAATTCACTCTGCCTCGGCAGTCAAACGCATCACGGTTGCCCATAAGCCTGAAATACGGCTGTTCAAAGTTATTCTGTATAACGGGGCAGTGGTAGCGCTCGGCTATCTTTTCCCACATTGTTTCAAAATATTTCATCTGCTCGGCAAAGAGAGCGTCTGTCTGTTCCTTGCTGTCGGTTATCGCAGGATATTTCAGAATATTGCGGTTGGACGTGTGAACGAAAATAAGGTCGGGCGAGAAGCTGTCAAGCTCCTCATTTCCGAATACTGCGTCCTGCCAGTAGCGGTTGTACTCCGACTCGTAGAAGGTCGGCTCGATGCCGTAGTTCAGCAAGAATAATTCGAGCATATTAATTATATCGTTCGTGGTTGAGCCGCCGAGAACGGCGATTTTTTTCTTTATGCGCACACTGCCGTCTGACAGGAGCTGTCTTTTTATAGAGCGTTTCTTTTTCAGCAGATAACCGCTGTCGAAGGGGTATTCAAGTTCTTTCATAGGTGTGTCCTTAAAATAAATTTAGCTTAATAAGACATTCGATGTAAAAAGCAATTGTAGTGCTTGTTTTGCGGGAGGGGCAAGCCCCTCCCCTACGAATAATTCTTGTTGTTATTTTTGCTATCCATACCACTGCTGATATACAACGTTATTCAAACGACAATTTTCAGATATTTCGTATATATGAGAAATAGTCGCAGTTGCCGCCTGCAACGGTATAGGCGCAGTTTGCAAACAGCAGATCGGTCGCATCGACCTGCTTACAGAATTTTATTGCGTTTACCTCGCAGTAGCGCAGGTCAAGCACATAGATATTATCAAAACTCTCAGTGAAGAAAGGGATAAGCCCGTTGCCGTAGCTTTCCTTTATCACAACTAAGTTTCTGCCTGTCTTTGCGTCGGTTTTGATATGGGCGATGAGATCGTCACTGCCTAAAAACGACAGGTAGTAATAGCTTGCGTTGTCGCAAAGAAAAAGGTTGCTGTCATAGCCGTTGCTGTAATAACGGTCGTAATATGTGGTTTTCAGCTTATCCTCATTCGGAGAATAGTAGACCGCATAGGTTTCGGGATCGTTATTAAGATGCTCATCGGACGAATAGTAATACATCGAGCCGACATAACCGCCGCAGGTTTCCTTGCGGTATTTTTTTATATCGGGTACCTTTACTCCTGCAGTTTTGCAGAACACCTGTGCGGCATAATATGCGCCGAGCGGCATCCAGTGGTGGTCCGTCCTTGAGTATATCTCCTCTGAGGTGTGCTTTGACAGAGTATCGTACACGCTGACGTTTGTAACGCCTGTGCTTTTAAGTCCGCTTTCGATATAATCTATCTTATCCTTCTGAAGCTCGGTGTAGCCCTTGTATTCGGTCGGATTGTAGAAATCGACAGATGTCGGTATTACCATAGAATATACCGTCACTTCGGGAAGCGCCGACTGGAATGCCTTTACATCGGTCATATATTGGTCGCAGTAGCCGTATGTACCGCCGTAGAACATAATTCCACGGTAGTGATTATCCATACCTGCGACTAATATGCCGTTGTCGCCTATCGCCCTGTAGCTGTTTATATCGCTGTTGCTTGCGGGGGCGGAACTTTCTTCGGCAGAAGTGCCGTCTGTTTCGGGAGCGGAGGTTTCTTCGGCAGAAGTATCCGGCGGTAACGTTTCGGGAGCGGAGGTATCGGGTTGTTCGGTTTCTTCGCTTTCGGTGTCCGAAGGAGCTTCCGATGATACGGGGTCGGGTGGTAGGGTGTATGCCGATATGTCCTTGCCGCTTGCGTTGCTGTCGGGGAAAACCTCCGAGCATCCGCAGGCGAGCGATAATGTCAATATAAGCGCTGTTATCTTCGGGAGCTTTTTCATACTGCTCCTCCTTTCAGAAAACCTGTCAGAGATTTACTTTGAAAGCAGGTTGTTCTTTATGCCCTCCGCATTTTCGCCGACAGCGGAGAATGTACACATTGTGAACAGAACGTCGGTAATGCCGTTATCCTTAATAAAGTCAGGTGCGTAAAGGTCAAAGTAGCGGATGTCGCAAACGTAGATTTCCTCAAAGGAATCTATAAAGAAGGGAACTTCGGCATTGCCGTAGCTGTCCTTGAAGATGCAGAGCTTTCTGCCGTTCTTGTTTGCGGTTTCTATCTTTACTATCTTCTGATCACCGCCCATAAAGGTCGAATATGCGCCGCTTGCGGGCTGATCTACAAATATGCTGTGGAACTGTGTGAACTGCTCGTCAGCCTTGAAGTCGGTGGTATAATAAGTTGCGGTGTAATCTGTAGAGGGGATATAGTAGGTGAAGGTATCGGGGTCGTTCTTGATACGCTCGTTATAATCGGTAAATGCGTACATTGTTCCGACAAAGCCTTCTATCGTTTCCGTCTTGTAGGTCGAAAGCTCCTTTACGGGTACCTGTGCCATTTCACAGAAAGCCTTTGCCGCATAATATGCGCCGAGGGGTTCCCAGTGGTGATCGGTACGGGTATAGATGTACTCGTTTGTGTGCGCCTCAAGTGCGGCGTATCCGTCAACGTTTATCACGTTCACCAGCTTGTTTGCTATGCTGTTTATCGAATCTCTGTGGCTTGCGTTGTATTTTTCGTAGCCTTCGGGGAGGTAGTATGCGCCTGCTGTAGGCACTACCATATTGAATACGTTTACCGATGAGCCTACCTTTTCCTTGAACTCGTTGAGGTATGACGCATAGTTTGCGCCGTCGCCGCCGCCGTAAAGGGAGATGCCCCATGTATGACCGTCTATGTCAACTACAAGCTGACCGTTTGTCTGAACGCCGTCAACGCCGACAGGCTTCTTGTTTTCGGACGATGATTCATCGGAAGAAACTGTGCTTTCTGAAGATGCGGATGAATTATCGCTTGTTGTATCACTTTTTGTATTATCCTTGCTTTCTGTAGCGGAGCTTTCCGTTAAACTGCTTTCGTTTTTGCTGTCCGTAGCGGAACTTGTATTCTGTGATGAGCAGGCGGAAGCCGACGTCAGAATTGACGCACAGGCAAGTATTGCCGCTGTTAACCTGATATTTAGCTTCATAGTATGTCCTTTCTTTATGCGGGGGGGTATTTTTATATTGCCCGTAAATGTAAATTCTTGTCCTATTGTAGTATATCACACTATCGTGTCAAGTTCAAGGATTTTCACTTAAGTTTCAGTCGGCGAAACATTATATTTACTGTAAATGTCACGGGTTATGACTATTCCGCCGGGGAGGGCATATTCGCTCTGCATATAGTCGTAATAATCGCCGGGGGTTATTATTCCTGCGGTCTTTACTATATCGGTTCCTGCCTTGCTGAGTATATAGTCCGCAAGGAAAACGCAGTTTGTACTCATAACGAAATAGGTCTTGAATCTGCCGCTTTTAAACTTATAGAACCGTGCGTGTGTACCATTCCACAGCGAACTGCAATAATCGTCAAAATCCGCAATATCGGCAATGGGGCTGTTTTCGGTTGCAAGCTGATAGGGCGGTTTCCAGCAGGTGATGTTTCGTTCGAGCTTTGCTATGCCTTTTCTGACTTTTGCAAGCTGTTTTTCCGACAGCTTTATGCCGAAATCAAACACCATCTGCAAATCGTGATAAACGCAGAAATTTATATACTTGTCAAAATCCGCTTTGAAAAGCACACCGTCACCGATGCCGCCGAAAAGCCTTTCGGACGCTTTATCGTAATTTCCGTAGGATATTACAGTACCGTTCAGCACAAGGTCGCAATGTCCTATAGAGCCTACTCCGTCGGCGCTGACGTGGATAAGAACGTGTATATCGGGGGTGTCGGCGCTTTTTTCGTAACGCTCCTCGTTTTGCAGTTTTTCAATATCTATCTCACGGGAATCAAGCCGCTCGGTATAGCTGCGCAAGGTTTTCAGCGGTATGAACGTGGTTATGACCTGTGGAAGCGAAAAGCGTATCCTGCGGCGGATAATGCCTTTGGCTTTATTCGGAGCGGCCTCACGGATAAACAGCCTCAGCTCGCCTGCACCGTAAATTATGCAATATAGTCCTATGACAACAAGCATACCCTGACTTCCCATAAAAGTACCGAAAAGCATAATAATGCCGAAAACGGTGAAGAATATTCCCGAAAAAAAGTCATAGAACGCATCGGGAACAGCATTTTTAAGGGCTGTGCCGAAGTCGATGAATTTTACAAGGGCATTAAGAAAAACGTAAAGCGAGAATATAAACGACAGAAGCGCAAGAGTAGCGGCAGGAAAGAAAACGGATATAAGTCCTATTATAATGTTTCCGATGCCGCTGAACACGGGCAGTCGCTGATGTCTTGCGTAGGCACGGATAAGGCGGTGGATACCGTTTGCAACAATAAAGATACCGCCCAGCCTTGCGGCAGGCTCTACCACTATTTTTCCGTTTACAAGTACAAGTATACCAACAGTGATAAGTCCTGCGCCGTACAGGAGCAGCCACGTTATATTGAAGTTCTTTTTTATATTCGGCTTTATAGTCATAATATGCTTTTACTCCTTGAAATAAGGCAATAATCGGGGGTTTTGTATTGACAAATGCAACACAAAATGATACAATAACTATCGCAACTTTACTGTGCGGTCACGGGGTGAAAACCGTGAGGAAAGTCCGAGCATCACAGAGCAGGGTAGCTGTTAACGGCAGCCGGAGGCGACTCCAGGGCGAGTGCAACAGAAATATACCGCATTGTTTTTACAGTGTAAGGGTGGAAAGGCGAGGTAAGAGCTCACCACGGGGCAGGCGACTGTTCCTGTCTGTAAACCCTATCCGATGCAACACCGATTGGTTTCGGGGGTAAACCGTCTGCTCGGCGGTCCCGATTTAAGGTGGCTTGAGGTCTGCGGCGACGCAGGGCGTAGATAGATGATCGCACACGACAAAACTCGGCTTACAGGTAAAGTTGCTATATTGATATTGTGCCGGCCTTTTATATAAGGTCGGTTTTAGTTTATAGAAAAAGTGTGTTTTTGAAATAAACTTCTGATTTATTATCCCTATCCCCCTGCCCCCTTTCCCCGGAAAGGGGGTGAATACGGGGACTGGCGTCCCTGCGACCCGCCTTGGGGCTACGCCCAAAGCAAGGATGCTTTGATTGCTTGCCAAAAGTTATAAGCAAGGACGCTTATGTCAGCTGAACCGAGCCGTTGCACGATGCAACGGCACAAACAGCTGACTTTGCAGAGACGCAAAACCAACATAGCAAGCAACGCTAAACCCCCATTTTTGATAACTATAGAGGTTTTTCGACAGTCTGTGCCGACCTTTTATATAAGGTCGGTTTTTTGTTTTTATAAAGCCGCTCGGTTATCGGGCGGCTTTGATCATATTTACTTGCTGATTATCTTTTCGACGGCGGAGGCAAGGTAGAGCGAGCCTGTGACCATCGCTATATCCTTTGTTCCTGCCTTGAGCGTTGCCTGTGATATTGCGCTGTTAAGGTCGCCGCAAGCGGTACAGCGTACTCCCTGCTCTATGGCAAAGCGTGTAAGCTGAGAAGCGGGTACGCATCCCGGCATAAAGCCGTCAACGAATATTACATCTTCGAAGCGGGGGAGAATTATTTTAAGGGCGGTCTGCCAGTCCTTGTTTGCCATCATACCGACTACGGCGTGTATTTTTCTTTTGTCGCAGCTCAGCAGTTTTTCGGCGGCTCTCATTGCGGAGGGATTGTGCGAACCGTCTATAATGCAGGTAGCGCCGTTCACGCTTACCTCCTCCATTCTGGCTCTGAGGGCGGATCTTTCAAGTCCTGTGAACACACTGCTGTACTCTATATTCAGTATACGGCAGGCTTCTATGGCGCACAGTGCATTTTTTATCTGATGCTCGCCGGACATAATGAGGTGATAATTCATACCCTTGTACGAAAAGAACACATCGGTAATATCCATATGGAGCACCTGCACTCTTGTCATATCGGGGATAATTTCTTCGCAGTTATACTCACGGCATTTATCGTCAATGACACGCATTACCTCTTTTGCCTGTTCAGGATATACTATGCACGGAACGGACGGCTTTATTATGCCTGCCTTGTGACGTGCTATTTCGGTAAGCGTATCGCCAAGCACATCGGTATGGTCGAAATCTACCGATGTTATAACGCTGACAGCGGGATTTACAACGTTAGTGCAGTCGAGAAGTCCGCCTATACCTGTTTCTATAACGGCAACGTTTACCTGCTCTTTGTAGAAATAAAGCAGAGCAATAGCGCACAGTATCTCAAACTGTGAAAAGCCGTCAAAGCCTGTCTGTTCGACTGCCTTTTTCACCTGCTCGCACAACAGTGCAAATGCCGGACGGGAAATATATTTGCCGTTCACCTGTATGCGTTCCTCGATGCAATCAATATAGGGCGATGTGAATTTTCCTACGCTCTTGTTGTCGGCTTTTACAGCGTTGCTTATATATTCGCATACGCTACCTTTTCCGTTTGTTCCTGCAACGTGAACTATTTTAAGTTCGTTTTGCGGATTGCCGAGAAGCCTCATAAGAATAACAAATCTTATAAGGTCCTTTACAGGCGTACCGGATTTTGTGAAAGAACCGACGTATTCAAATGCCTGTTCGTATGTCATGTGGGTTTCCTTTCGCATTTTCTTCTTTTACTTTTTACTCAAAACACAATTTCTTCATTTCATAAGTGCGATAAAGCTCTTTGCCTTATTTACTATCAGCTTGTCGTTGTCATAGACGAGCAGGTTATGTGCCTGTCCTATACCTACCCAGCGTATCTCCGAAATTTCTTCAAGCTGGGGGGTGTAATCATAATTTTTTGCACGGGCGACAAAATACACAACTTCCTTTTTTGCGTCCTTGCGTGGCGAATATGTAACCGTTTCTCTGAAGCCCGAGTCAATATAAACGTCTATGCCGGTTTCCTCTTTTATTTCACGTTTTGCGGTTTCTTCTTCGGTTTCGCCGTTTTCAACGTGTCCTTTCGGGAAAGACCAGTAGCCCGACTTGATGTGCTTTATAAGCAATATTTCCGTATTGCCGTGAAATTTTCTGTAAACAATACCGCCGCAGGACTTTTCATAAGTCATCTGCTCCGAACACCTCCTTGTGTCTGACCGCTTGCGTTGTCAAAGCATTAAAACACGGTGCAGTTGTTTATAATCGTTTATATTATAGCACGTTTTTCACAAAAAGTCTATAGCGAAGGGGTGTAAATGATTGCAGGGTTGGAAAAAAGAGGTGGTTTTTAGTTGGTGGATGGGGAAAAGCCACGGCGGATTATACACCTTGCCTTTCTGTTTTTCTACCCCCATGTGTCCAATTTTAGTATAGCACTTCAAGGGGTAGTGCGTTTTTGGGAGGGTTGGTGGTGTAAAGCAATCCCTCCGGTAGTCGCCCGAATTCTTTCGGGCGACAGCACCTCACCTTTGACAAGGGAGGCAAGGGTGGTAGTGCTTTTCGAAGGATAGTGCGGATTTGGAAGGGTTGGTGCGAGGCGAGGGATAGATGTTCTTATAAGATGGCTGTGGGAATGGCAAGGTTTAGTGCAACAGGAGCAAGCAAGGCTAAACACCCATTTTCAATAATTATATAGTTTTTCGCAAACAGAAGCCACGGCGGATGCCGTGGCTTTTTAGTATTTATCTTTGGTAACAAGCTACCGATAGTTCTTTTTGTCGGACAGCACTTCTCGGGTTCGCTATTCAAATGGGTACACTTGTCAATATTAACGAGGGAAAGAACCAAAGGGATCAGGTACAAGTCTGAGCCTCGCTCACGCAAGGCTCGTGCACTCCGCTAAAGCTCCGCTGGACTTGACAGCCCAGTGAAGCAGAGCGAAACGTCCGAGTGCTTGCGTAAGCAAGACTCAGCCCTATACTCTTAGGTTCTCTCCCTCGTGGCTCCCTCTTTCCTTACTCACACCCCCACCCCGTCGGGGTGTTGGCGAAACTCGTAAAACTACCTGAACATTGTATATCCTGTCAATTCAGGGACGCTTAACGCTACACGTCCGCAGGTTAGTACATATATCTCAGGTTAGTGGCGTTTTTTGAAGGGTCAATGTCAGTGCAGTTGTACAGATATACTCACGGAAATATTAATGCCTTGTCGGTACGGAAAATGTTTTCGGCGGTGTTTGCGATATATTTCACTGTGTTGCTTTAATAAGAACCGGTTTAATCTTCGGTTTTTGTGAATCTGAACGATTTCATATCGAACTGTGTGCCGGGCAGAAATACGAATGCAATGTTGTTCTTGCCTGCGATATGCTCGATGTCAAACGTTACCGGTGTGTACTCGTCTGCGTGGGGGAATTCGAGCAGGCGGGTGGTCTGGCTGCCGTTCTCATCGTTTACTCTGAGCTGGATCGTGCAGTTATCGAGCGGTGTTCTGCCTGTAACGGTTATCTTATCTGTACCGCCTTCGAAATCGAGGCCGTTGAATTCGATAACAACGTTGTTGCCTATCTCCTCAACGCACGAGCCGTTTACCTTGTAATCATCGCCGTACAGATTATCGTTGTCTGCCGCAGAGTTTTCCGCATAGGTACGGTCGTACTTTTCAAACTCAAAGCCGCCGAATATGCAGGAATTATTGATAACAAAGCTGATGTCGTGCGTTCCGCTTATTCTGCACGGCAAGTCGAAGGTCTGAGGGTATGCTCTGTCCCAGCCGCCGTTATTCTTTATTGCGAATGTGCCGATATATCTGCCGCCGTTGTCGGCATCGCCGAGATACAGCTCTACGGGATAATCTTCACCGCCGCCGCTGTTTCCGACGCTTATCGTAATCTTCTTTGTGCCGCCGCCGAAATCAACGGAACTGAAGCCGACGGTCGTTCTTCCGTTAAAGCCGCCGAGCGAACCTCTGTCTATCGTGATAACGGGAACATTCGAGAAATCGCAAAGGCAGGCGGCAATAAAGATATAAGGATCCTTTTCCGCTTTTCCGAGTCCTTCTGCCGTATATTCAAGCTCGGAGATAATCTTCGGAATGTCGGTACCGTTCTTTGAATATGCTCTCAAACGGAATTTGCCGTCACCGAAGGCTTTCAGTGTTGCCGTATTTCCGTCAAACGAAACTACCTTTGCAAAGCTTATCTCAACTCCGTTATCGGTACAGCATTTGAACTCTATGTCACGGAAGGTTGCGTTTTCGGGGAATATCTTTACCGAAATTTCGGCAGTATCACGTTCCTTTGTCAGTGTACGAGGCTCACTGTCGAAAAGCTCGATTTTTCTTACGGGAATTTCATTTGTGTAGGGCGTGGTTACTGCGGGGAATGCGTTTTGAGTGACAACGCTTACTCCCTGCGGCTCTGTTTCGGGGGCTACCGCTTTTATAGTTATCGTTTTAGGCTTCAGACCCTCGCTTTCGGCGGTTATAACTATGTCGCCTGTTTCAAAGGTGGATTCGATTATCGCAAGAAGCTTTCCGGAGAACAGCTTTCTGTGATTGCCCTTATAGCTGTCATAGTCGGTGCTGTCGCCGTTATCAAGTCCTACAAGTCTGCCTGCGCCTTTTACTGTGAACTTTATTCGGTTTACCGCATTCTGAACTTCCTGTCCCATTATATCGTCAACGGTTACGGTAATAAACGCAAGCGATCTTCCGTCAGCCGCTATTTCACTCACATCGGGAGTCATATTCACGCTGTGAGGATCAAGAGAGGTGAAAAGAACCGTTTCCTTTTCGTAATCGTCGGCACCGCAGTCGGGGCTGAGATAGCCTCTTACCGCAAGCGGCTTGTTCTTATGGAACGGCACTTTGAAGCGGGCGCAAAGCTTGTCTTCCGTGAGGTGATCTATCACCTTGCCGTCATACATCTCTCCGCAGTAATGAAGTCTGATAAACGGAAGGTCGGAATAAACAAGCACGTCTATAAGCTGACCCTCGTTGAAATCCCAGCAGCAAGGGGAAACGTGAATGAATGATTCTTCCTCGGCTATATCCCATACCGATTTATAGAACCAGAACGAGTCTTTTTCAAATCCTGCGGTATCTATGATGCCGAAGTACGAATTCTTGGTATTGTAGGGGGTAGGCTCGCCGATATAGTCAAATCCTGTCCATACGAACTGTCCCATAGAATATTCTGCGGCGGCATCCATAGCGAAGGATCTGAGCGGAGATGCTCCCCAGTTTACAACGCTGTTTCCGAGATCGGAGCATTGCAGATCGTCATATACCAGTAAGCCTGTATCGTAGGGGAAGTGGTATATGCCTCTTGAGCGTACCGTCGAGGCGGTTTCACTGCCGTAAATGACCCAGTCGGGATGCTTTTCGTGATGCTCGTCATACAGCTTTTCCGTATAGTTATAGCCTGCAAGCTTCAGATAATCAGCTACATTCTGTGCATTTTCCCACTGCATATAGTTTGAGGCTATCGTGGGCGGGGCATTGTGCATAGGGTCGTTCTTTTCGACCTCCTCGCAAAGCATCTTAGCAACCTCAAGTCCTCTGGGGCTTTTATGCGTATCGTATATTTCATTGCCTATGCTCCACATTATAACCGACGGGTGATTACGGTCACGTTTTATCCACGCTTCAACATCCTTCTTATACCAGTCGGGGAAGAAACGGTGGTAATCGTTCTCGTTCTTGGCAAGCTCCCACATATCGAATATTTCGCTGTCAACGAGGAAGCCCATTTTATCGCAAAGCTCCATAAGTTCTCTTGACGGAGGGTTATGGCTGGTGCGGATAGCGTTTACGCCCATATTCTTCAGCTTTTCAAGCTGTCGGCGGGTAGCATCGTAATTTACCGCAGCGCCGAGTGCGCCTAAGTCGTGGTGCATACAAACACCGTTCAGCTTAAGGTGCATACCGTTTAACAAAAAGCCCTCGTTTGCGCTGAACTTTGTGGTTCTGAAGCCGAATTTTTCAACGGTATCATCAAGCCTGTTTCCGTTATCATCATAAAGTATCACGGACAGGGTATATAAATTGGGTGTGATTATATCCCATAATTTAGGAGCATCCATATAGAACACCAGCTTATCGTTCTTGCCGCAAAGTCTGCGTTCGCAAACGTAAACCTCTCTGTCTTCGGGATCTCTTAATGTATATGAAATCAAGCCACAGACCGTGTCGGAAAGGCTTATCTGTACAGTAGTCTTCCATTTGCCGTGTTCTCTGCGGTCTGTATCACTGCACTTTGCGCTGATATAGACGCCGTTTTCAACGATATGACGGCGTGAGGTCTTTCTGAGCCACACGTTTCTGTATATTCCGGCTCCGCTGTACCAGCGGGTATTCGGGGATTTATGGTTTACTCTGACCAAAATGCGGTTTTCGCCATTTTTCAGAGCATCGGTTATATCAAAGCTGAAGGTTGTATAGCCGTACTTCCACTTGCCGACTTCCTTATCGTTTACATAGACGGTAGTATCCATATATACGCCGTCAAAAATCAGGATATAGCAATCATCCTCTCCGAGAGCGTCTACGGTGAAATGCTTCTCGTACCAGCCACAGCCGGACTTGTAGAGATTTGCCGTATCGCCTATAAGCCAGTCGTGCGGTATCTCAACATTATACCAATGTGCGTTTTCAAGCGTCTTTCCGTCGCTGTCCGGTTCGGTGAGGGTGAATCTCCAGTTATCGTTGAATAAAATTCTGCGTTTTTTCATATCTGTGTTTCCTTTCGGCTTTAAAGCTGAATATGAATTGTTAGTCTTATTGTAACAGTTTGAACAGTGAAAATCAAGCGGTAAACGGTTTATACGCAAAAAGATTTTGCCCCCTCGGTTGTCCGAGGGGGCATAATATATAAGAGAGGAGAATTTGCTGCTATGCAGCGATGTGTTGATGTTATATGATGATGTTAATGCGTTGCAAAATGCTGCGGAATGTTACGGGAAAATTAGTGTGATAAAGCAAGGCGGAAGATATATGCGGTAGTATGATTTTTCTGTGCGTTGCTATAACTGAAATGCGTTGTTTCAAAGCGTTGCGAAATTGTTAGGAAAGTAAGGAAAATTGCAATAAAAGCGTTTAATCCACTCTTACAGCCTTTAAGAAGTTGTCGGTATAATATACCGACTTCATGCTTGCGGTGCGGACTTTCTGTCCCGGATACGGACTGAACACTATCGTGTCATCTCCGGTATATATACCGCCAAAGAACGAGTCGCCGTCCTTTATGAAAACTATATCGCCCTTTTCAAGCTTTTCAAGAGCTATTTCAGTTCCCATTTCTTTCTGTGCGGTAAGTCCTCTGGGACAATCGACACCGTTTGATGTCAGCGCATAGTAGATAAGTCCCGAATTATCAAAACCTGTTTCTGCGCTGTATCCGCCCTCAGTGAATGGTTTACCGAGCATATCATAAGCCGACTTTGCTATTGCATCACCTTTTTCTGAGGGAGCGGGCGGCTCGGTGCTGTCTGACGACGTATTATCGGAAGAGTTGTCCTCGCTTGATGTGTTGTCGGAGGAGTTATCCTCGCTCGATGTGTTGTCGGAAGAGTTATCCTCGCTTGATGTGTTGTCGGAAGAGTTGTCTTCGCTTGACGTATCATCAGAGGAGTTATCCTCACTCGATGTGTTGTCGGAAGAGTTGTCTTCGCTTGACGTATCATCAGAGGAGTTATCCTCACTCGATGTGTTGTCGGAAGAGCTGTCAGAGCTTTCCGCTACGGAACTCTGAGTGCTGTTCTGCGGATCATTTCCGCTTTCATAGGACGGAGAATTGTTTCCGGAACAAGCGGTAAGTGAAGCCAAAGCCAAAACTGTAAACATTGCCAAGATTAACGATAGTTTCTTTTTCATAATATCACGACCTTTGCTTTATCGTTTTATATTGTTCTCTGTCCTTGATTTAAGTATATCACAAAAAAAGCAAAAAGCAATTAAAATTCGGTTACAATATGGTAACAATTTGGTTACAAATGGTTACAAAACGGTTACAACGGTTACAAAAAGGTGACAAAATCGATTCTTTTCGCAGTTATTCCCCAAAATATACAAAAACACCGTCTGCAAAGCAGACGGCATTCCTGTAGTTTTATATGAAGGACAATGTCATAATCGGTTTTAAGCAACTCTTACAGCACGGCTGAAGCAGTTTTGCCAATAAGAGCTGTTAAGGTCGGCAAACTTTACCTTTTCACCCGGATAAGGGCTGTAAATAAGTCGGTCGTTGCCTGTATATATTCCGGCGAAGTCAATCATCTCGCCTGTTTCTGAATCTTTATCGGTAAAGAAAAGGATGTCGCCCGGCTCAATCTCGCTGAGCGGTACGGTTGTACCCATTTCTTTCTGTGCGGCTGTTCCTCTCGGACAATTGATAAAGCCGTTTTCACGAAGGACATAATATATAAGTCCCGAATTATCGAAGCCCTGCTCAGGCGTTGCCATACCGCTGACATAATCGACTCCGACAAGAGCCTCGGCGGTTGTCACTATCTGAGTGCGAAGGTCATTTATTGTACTGCTGTTATCAGAGCTTTCCGGGAGCGATATTATATCCGATACCGTTGTCTGCTGTGACGAAGGTTCTGAGTCGGTACTCTGCGGTGTTGTTGATGTTATGTCTGGTGTTGAATTGTCCGATGATGTGTTATCCGAGCCGCATCCGCTTAAAGCCGGCACCAAAGCTAAAGCAAGCGCCGCAATAAACAAAGTGACTGCGTATCTTTTCATTTTTACCCTCCGTGCGACAGTAGAGTAACGCTGTACTGCTGTCGTCTGAGATGTACTGTTGTTTCTTTGTACACAATATAGTATATCCCAAAAAGCACAAAAAGTCAAGTGAATATTTTCCATTTTATGCTGATAAACAGGGGGATATGGTGTAGCTTTGCTGAAAGTTTATGGTGATATTGTGAAAAGAAGAACGAGCCTCCTGTGTGGGAGGCTCGCAGATTGTGGAAAAAGTCTTTTATTTGGATATGCTTCTGTTATATCATTCAGCTTTGCCTATAATAGCAAGCTACCGATAGTTCTTTTTGTCGGATAACACTTCTCGGGTTCGCTATTCCATTTAATAACGTTGCTGCTATTCACGCGGGAGACAACCAAAGGGACTAGGGTGAGGGACTTGCAGCCCCTAACCCTATCCCTTAGGTTTTCTCCCAAATCAGTTATTCCTCTTGAGCGACGTGAGGAGCGGGAGCATTGCTAAAGCAATGCTCAGCGTGGCATCCCTCTTTCCTTACCCACACCCGTACCCCGCTGGGGTGTTGGCGGAACTCGTATGACCACCGGAACATTGTATATCCTGTAAGTGCAGGGACGCTTAACGCTACACGTCCGCAGGTTAGTACATATATCTCAGGTTAGTGGCGTTTTTTTAAGAGTCAATGTCAGTGCAGTTGTAATGATGTACTCACGAAAATATTAACTCCTTGTCGGCACGGAAAGTGTTTTCGGCGGTGTCTGCGAAAATTTATTTATACAGAACATATTATAATATGTGACATAGAAAAAACGAGCCTCCTGTGTGGGAGGCTCGCAAAGAAATTACTTATTCTTTTTCTTCTTACTGAGTACGGCTGTTATAATGCCTACGGCGATAACAACTGCAAGAGCAACACCGCAGACAATATATATTGTCGGGTCGAACTGAACGCCTGTGTTTGTGTTGCCACTGCTTGCTCCGACTACTGTGCTTGCGCCGATCTCTTCGGCAAAGCAGGTAATACCCAGTAATATCGACATTGCTGCGGCTGTAACCGCAGAGGTTAATTTCTTCATAATAAGTATCATTCCTTTCTTCTTTTTGTAAAGACTACTATACTACATTTCTTCCGAAAAAGCAAGCGGAAAATTATACAAATTTTTTCAGTCTTCGGCTAAGTTTATTCTGTAGGTGCGGCGGGTGCTGTTGTCGCCTTGGCGCCGTTTATGATGCCCTTGATTATTTCGGGCTGGGTTACTGTGCACTCTGTGCGGTCGAATAAGCCGAAGCCGTGATTACCGTTATAGCCGTTATCCCAGTAAACAGTAACGATATTTCTCTGATGAGCGGCATAATTCACATACTCTGCGAAATAAGCACGATATGTAGTATTGCTCTTATCCTTTGAGGTCTTGTCGTTTGAGCCGTACTCGCCTATTACAACACCGTAACCGTTCTTGATAAACGCATTGTAGAGCTTATCGAACTGTCTGTTTACGAGCGTTTCACTCTGTCTGCGCTTTACAAATTTCTTGACCGAGTCGCCCCATTTATAGAAGGTATCCTTGCCTTCTTCTACGCAGAATTCCCACGGGGTGTAGTAGTGGACGGAAACCATTATCCTGCTGTCATTCGGGATAACTAACTTTGCTTCCATTGTATATGTATCGCAGTCGCCTGTTGTGAAGTTTATATCTGTGTTCCAGCCGGGGATAAGCAGATAACGGCTGTTGTTATTGCCGCCTGCTTTTCTTACCGTATCAACGAAAATCTGATTGTATGCGTTGATGTTGTTGTAGTATTCGGGTTTGGGGTTGCTGTATGATCCGTCAAACACTTCATTCATTGACTCGAACACGAGGTGATCGTCATAGTTCTTGAAGCGATTTGCTATCTGCTCCCAGACCTTTTCGTACTTTGCTTTTATAGTCTCCTGCTCGGAAGCGGGTTCGCCGCAGAGAAGCCAGCCGCCTTTTATGCTGTAGTAGCCGTCGCCGTGAACGTTGATTATAGCGTAAAGTCCGTTATCAATGCACATATCGACTACTTCCTGCACTCTGTCGAGCCACTTTGAGTCGATAGTGTAGTCGGGGCCTTCACCTATCTTCGAAAGATATGATACGGGAATACGGATAGACTTGAAGCCCTGTGCCTTTACCTGCTTGATGAGATTTTCGGTAATTACGGGGTTGCCCCACGCTGTTTCACTCGGTGTTCCGTCGGAGTTTGACTCAAGCTGATTACCGAGGTTCCAGCCGGGCATTAAGTTCTGCGAGAACTGAACAGAGTCACCTTTTGTTTCGGCAGGTGCGGGTTCCGGATTCTGTGTTGTGGTCGTTGTGGTTGTAGTGGTTGCGGCGGTCGTGGTTGTCGTTTCCGCCTTTGTTGTGGTAGTAGTTGTTGTTGAAGCCGAACTGTTTTCAGATGATGTTGCGGCATTTCCCGAGCAAGCGGAAATTCCCGTTATCACCATTATGCCGCTTAAAATTGCGGCGAGCATTCTTTTCTTCATAGATACCTTTCTTTCCTTGACTGCCGTTTTTTGATATGCGGACAGCCTTTTTAATTGTGTCAATCATATTGTAATGGTTTTCACGGAAAAAGTCAATATCAAAACAGACTTATCCGCAAATTTTGTTAAAACGATTACACGGCGTTTGCAGAATGCAAAAACCGCCTGTAAAACCGTTAAGTCTTACAGGCGGTATACTATTATAATATATAGGAGAAATTTTTACTCGGCTACGTTAGTCGTATCTCCGGGAACAGCGTCGGGCGGTGTGACCGGCTCGGTTGTGCTGTAGTCGGGGTAGTAATCGTACTCGCTGCTTGTATCTATCGCAGAAAAATCATCTTTTGAGAAGGAATCTTCTGTTTCGACAAGGTAAACGCCGTCAAGCGCTGTCAGCTTTATCAGGAAGTTGCCGGGGCAATATACCTTTACTGCTGTAATATCCTTAACGTTCTCCTCGAATAATGCGGCGATAGCCTCGCTGCCCTTTACCTTTGTGTTATCGGAAAGATAAACCTCTGTAACACGGATGTTGCCCTTGCTGTCTGCCTTAGCTAAAATGCTCTGCATCTCTTCGGGCGTTACTGTATTTCTGAAAGTAACATAAAGGAAAACCTCTTCGGTATTCTCTTCCGCCTTGCTGTATGCCTCCATAGCCATTCTGAAACGGTCTTCCGCACTTATTGAGGTTGTCGGTGAAACAACAACAGGACTGCCGGAATTCAGCAGGGCGACGCTTGAAAATGTGATAGCTACGGCGGCTGCGGCACCTGCCACAGAAAGCCAAACCGTTTTCAGCCTGCTCTTTTTAGCCTGTACAGACTTACCCATAGCGGCTTTTCTTATCTTCTCGTAATCAAACGAATACTCGCTCATCAGTTCTTTGTAAAAATCGTTTGTATTCATCTGAAAGCCCCCTTCCGTAAGTCGTTATAATTTGAATTTTTTCTTTTGTTTTTCTATTGTGCGATAGAGCTTGTTTTTAACGGTAGACAGCTTGACGTCAAGCGCCTTCGCTACATCCTCCAGCTTCATATCACACGCAAAATGAAGATAGAATATCTGACCTGTCAGTTCATCGGTCTTCATTATGTCATCGAAAATCTGTTTTGCAACTATCTTGTTGCTGATAACGTCCTCAAGTCTTTGCTGAGGCTTGGACATCTCCCGCTCGATAGCGACCATTTCTTCTTCGGTATAGTCGGAAAAAGAGGAAACTTTGTCGTCCTTCTTCCTGCCCGAAAAATAGGTGCGGCATTCAAACTTTGCTATATTTATAAGGAAAGCCTCCGGGCTTTCGATGTCCTCGTGTCCTTTTTCGCTTATGCGCTTGAAGAAACGTGTATAGACGTTCTGAATAATATCTTCCGCATCTTCCATATTTCCGCATTTGCTGACTACAAAACGGGAAACGGATCTGCAGGTTTCGTTGTAGACACGGTTGAAATATTCTTCGTTATTCTCGTGACCTCCGTGAATCTCTGCGCCCATCGGCTCACCTCACTTTGTCACCTACTTTGTAGTAGGCTGAATTTCAGAAAAAGTTTCACTCGAAATGAAAATTCTGTGTATCGGATAAGTAAAAAAATAAGAATGTTTTTTGTGCAGTATAACCATATATTGATTTTTGACTGCCGGGAAGCAGAATATATGGCACGAAGTGCGTGCTGTCTGCATATTTCCTCTATTATATTGTACATTAAACGGGGCGGTTAGTCAAGGGGAACATAATAAACGGAGCAGAATAAAGAAAATGTGTCGTTTGTAACGTTTGCAACACATACAAATGAAACGGATTTTACAAAAACAGTTAATAACAGAACCGGAGCTTCGCTTAATGCTAAGTTTTTTGTTATACAAATTGTTGTATTTTCAGATTTAATGCTGTAAACGTACAAAATCCCATTAATGTTTATATTGTTTCACCAAAACAAAAATGTATTTTTGTGCAAAATGCCACTTGCAAATCTAATTGCGATATAGTATGATTAAAAATAGCTTAAATGCAAAAAAATATTTTATGGAGGACAAAAAAATGAAGTTTACAAAAACTTTAGCTGCAATCGCAGCAGCTTCACTCGCAGTATCATCACTTGCAGTAAGCGCATTTGCAGCAGACGCATTAGTTTCAATGACTGTTCCTGAGAACGGTAAACCTCAGGATGCAGGTCAGGTTAATTTATGGGAACTTCCCTTTGATGACAGCGTTGAAGCATGGGCAGGCAAGGTTGATAAGGCAGTAGCTACTGTTACAACTGAGGCTTATGCTAACGGCGCTTTAGGCGGTAACACTGTTGCCAATGACGGTTGGGCTTCATCAGACCAGGTCGAAAGCAGTGAAGCCGGCACACATGAATGGGTTTGGGACAGCATCGGCGGTCTTCAGACTCAGGACGCAGACGGTAAGTCAAACGGTTACTTCAAGGTAGAAGTATGGTGGATGAATGCTCTGGGAGAAGAGGGCAATCAGACTCCTGCTACATTAACAATCGACAAGGTTGATTTCTATGATAAGGCCGGCGATTTACTCGCTACATATCCCGTAGCTGCTGACACAGATACAAAGCCCGCTGAGCCTAAGCCTATTCAGACAAAGGCAGATATTTCATTTACCGATAAGAAAACTCCGTCATACACATACACAGTTAAGGGCGACATTGATACGCTTAATGTTGATGTTGCACTTTCAGCTGATGCAGCAGCAGCTCAAGCAGGTTGGAACGATTGGTGCTCTGCAGGCGTTGCTGTTAAGAACCCCGACGGTACAGTTAAGTACTATCAGTGGGGCGGTGCCAGCATAGCATGGGCTTGGGATGTAAACGGTGATGGTGTTGGAGATACTAAAGACGGTGTTGGCACCGAAACATGGGTAGGCACTGTCGGCGCTGACGGTGGTCAGCTTTCTATCCCCGTTGTTAAGGGTGCTGTAGTTGATTTCTACTGCTTAAGCTGGGATACATATAATGGCGTTCAGTACACATTAACAATCAACGATGAAGAAGCTGCAGTAAACCCCGGTGAAACAGAAGATCCTACTAAGCCCGGTGAAACAGAAGATCCTACTAAGCCCGGCGAAACAGAAGATCCTGCTGAGCCCGGTGAATCTTCAGGCGATGTTGTTAACCCCGGCGAATGCTCAGGCGAGCCCGTTAACCCTCCTACAGGTGCTGCAGTAGCAGTTATCCCTGCAGTTCTCGCAGCAGCAGCAGTTGCTACAACAGGTATCGTTCTTAAGAAGAGAAGCAAGTAATTGCTTTTAAACGGTTTAACACTTTGAATTAAAGAGCATATGACCCCTCCGCTTATGGCGGAGGGGCTTTTTTTATCATATAATTTGGCATATTTTCAAATTTAATGCTGTAAAGGCACAAAATCACATTACTGTTTATATTGTTTCACCAAAACGAAAAAGTTTTTTTGTGCAAAATGACACTTGTAAAAAAAACTGCGATATAGTATGATAAAAAATAGCTTAAAAGCTAAAAAAATATTTTATGGAGGACAAAACCAATGAAGTTTACAAAAACTTTAGCAAGTGTTTGCGCTGCTGCAATCGCAGTTTCTTCACTTGCAGTAAGTGCTTTTGCCGGTTCTATCACATTCAGTGATACAGCATGGTGGACACAGAAGGACTTAAAGATTGAAGATATTCTGGAAGGCAACAAGCCCGAAGATGTCGAATCAATCACATTCACAAGCGACACTACTTTCCTCATCGGTTACAACTCAACAAAAGTAACTGATGAAAAGACAGGTAGCACATGGAAGCAGGATGCGACTGCTGCTGACACTTATACAGTTTCGGATGCAGTTCTCGCTCCGCAGGAAATCGAAGGCAAAACAGTTAACCCCGCTTTCAGCGTAATGTTAAGCAAGGGCGACGGCGTTGATTACACAATCAACTGGAAGGTTAACCTTAAGAACAATGATCCCGCTAAGCCTAAGCCTGTTCAGACAAAGGCAGATATTTCATTTACAGATGGTAAAACTCCGTCATACACATACACAGTTAAGGGCGACATTGATGCGCTTAAGGTTGATGTTGCACTTTCAGCTGATGCAGTAGCAGCTGGAGCAGGTTGGAACGATTACTGCTCTGCAGGCGTTGCTGTTAAGAACCCCGACGGTACAGTTAAGTACTATCAGTGGGGCGGTGCCAGCATAGCATGGGCTTGGGATGTAAACGGTGATGGTGTTGGAGATACTAAAGACGGTGTTGGCACCGAAACATGGGTAGGCACTGTCGGCGCTGACGGTGGTCAGCTTTCTATCCCCGTTGTTAAGGGTGCTGTAGTTGATTTCTACTGCTTAAGCTGGGATACATATAAAGGCGTTCAGTACACATTAACAATCAACGATGAAGAAGCTGCAGTAAAGCCCGTTGATCCTGTTGATCCTGTTGATCCTGTTGATCCTCCTGTTGATCCCGGTAAGACAGAAGATCCTGCTGAGCCTGTAGCTCCCGCTGACGTTAAAATTGCTAACTCAGGTAGGACCGTTATTGATAAAGGTCTTGTTCGTACAAACATCATCAATGAATGGACCGGCGACAACGCAGACGTAATCGCTGATAAGGCTGCTTTTGCAGGTGCTAACAAGATTTCTGTTAAGTTTACAGTTACAAACTTCACAACTCCCTTCAAGGCTTGGATCGCTATGGCTGACTCCAAGTGGGAATGCCAGTTCCAGGGCGAAGGTGACACGGTCAATGCAAACGCTAAGTGCACTCCCGTTGAAGTAACAGGTAATGGTACTTATGTTGTAACAATCGACCTTGACAAGGTTATCGATGGTGTGGCATTCATCGCAGTTTGCACAGACCTCAAGGCTGCTGAAGGCGATGCTATCCCCACAATCGCTATCGATCAGATTAAGATCAATGAAGAAATCACAGTAAAGCCCGGCGAATCAGATCCTACTAAGCCCGGCGAATCAGATCCTGTTAAGCCCGGCGATTGCTCAGGCGAGCCCGTTAACCCTCCTACAGGTGCGGCAGTAGCAGTTATCCCTGCAGCTCTCGCAGCAGCAGCAGTTGCTACAACAGGTATCGTTCTTAAGAAGAGAAGCAAGTAATCACTTTTAAGTGATGAGATGCTTTAATTAAAGAGCATACAGCCCCTCCGCTTATGGCGGAGGGGCTTTTGTTTTATTCTGCATTATCGGTTTTGAATTTCGGGGTATATAACTGAAGCCACAGCAAAAGCTGTGGCTTTCAGTTTGTAGAAAAAGTATTATATTTGATGTGCTTCTATTATTTCCTTTTAACATTTATCTATCGTGGCAAGCTACCGATAGTTCTTTTTGTCGGACAGCACTTCTCGGGTTCGCTATTCTGTTACGTTGCTACTATGTACAAGGGAAAGAGCCAAAGCAATTAGGAAAACAACTTCTAAGCAACTACAATCACCACCATAGTTGGCTAGGTTTGACCGAACAACAGAACCTCACCCTTTTTCGAGGGCGGGCAAGGATATAGTGCTTTTCGAAGGATAGTGCGGTTTTGGAAGGGTTGATACAGGCGAGGGTTGGCGTGACAATCCCTCCGTCTTGACGGCAGAAAAGCTTGTAGCATAAAAAGGCGGATATACTGCAAGCAAACGCAATAAAGCAACAGTTTGTGCCTTGCCGTCAATCCACCTCCCTTTGACAAGGGAGGCAAGTGTGATAGTGCTTTGGCGCAAACGGTCGTATTTCAAAACTATGCGTAGCAGGGACGCTTAACGCTACACGTCCGCAGGTTAGTACTCAGGTTAGTGGCGTTTTTTGAAAGGTAAATGTCAGTGCAGTTGTACCGGTATACTCACGAAAATATTAATACCTTATCAGTATAGAAATTGTTTTAAGCGGTGTTGGCGACATATTTTGCTGTGTGGGGTTTCATAATAATCAGTTTATCGACAGTAACGAAGGTTACGCAATTCGCCAACCGTCAGAACGGCGACCCGGGAGCGGCGGCACTCCGGCAAAAATTCGCTTTATAATTAGAAATTTCGCTTTCTGCGGAAAGCGACCTAAGGCGTTGCCTTAGGAATCACAAGCATGGTTGCTTGATAGCAGTCACAAAAAAGTCGCTGCAAGGACGCAGCGACACAAATGACCGCAGACGGACACCTTTGAAAAGGGTCAATCGAAACTTTTAATTCCCCATTTTAACGTCAAAATGGTGTTCCGTAAGGAACCCGCCGGTAACGAAAGTCAGGCAAAGCTCAATCAAATAGAACGGCGAATTTGAAGCGGCTCACAGCCGACAAGCGGAATTTGAAGCGGGTCACAGCCGTTCGTTGTGGAAGGGTCTGCGTTTGTTTTCAAGAACGACCTTGACGATTGCAGAGTATATATCCTTTCGGGCATAGCTGCAATAGCCGTCTACTACCGAACGCTCCTCATCCTGCGTTACCGTTACTATTTTTACGGGAACAAGGTCAAGCACCTTTTCGGATATTATCCGCTTGCATTTTTCGCAGTGGCAGGTGTTGAAGCGTCTTAACGCATCGTCAAGTATCTCGTCAATGATTATGCGGTTTATGTCTATCGTTATCTGTCCTGTGTGACGTGTTACGCTTTTAACCGTCTGCTGTGGCTCATCGTCCTCGGGGATATGGAGCATCGGGTTATGCTTTGTGTGAGATTTAGGAGCGGATGTGCCTCGCTTTGACTGTGTATAGTTACGCAGTTTGTCCTCTACGGTGCTTTCGGCAAGCGATCTTTTCTCTCTTTCCTGCTCGGCAGGCGGTAAGAACGGATTGACACCTGAGGGCTTTGCATTTATAAGATTCATTACCTGTCTTGTCTTGCTTGATTTATATTCTTCTGCCACAGGAGGCGCTCCTTTCATGAATTACTGTTTCTTTGACGGTCTGCGGACGGGACGTTTGCTGTCCTTTTTCTGTGATTTTTTCATCGGCACACCGGTCACTTCATTGATAAGACTGCGGTATTCTGCGGTCGCCTTGGAGCGTGGGGCATATTCCATTATTGAAATGCCGTGTGCAGGGGCTTCCGCAAGAGAAACATTTGTGCTTATCCTTGAGCTGAGTATCTTTGTGCCAAGCTGTTCGGCTATCATTCCGGCAAGCTCCTCAACTTCTTTTGTAAGCACAAGTCGGGGATTATATTTATTAAGCAATATGCCTGTAATCTCCAGATCCTTGTTGTAATATTTCTTTACGGCGAAAATCGTTTCTTTAAGCTGTGCTATTCCCTGCAGGCTGAGTATCTCGGCTATCATCGGAATAATCAGCTTGTCCGCAGCTGTATATGCGTTTATCGTGAGGATTGAAAGTGCAGGAGGGGTGTCTATCATTATGTAATCATAATCGTCCATAACATCAGACAGCGCCTCTCTGAGAAGGTACTCTCTGCCAACACCGGTAAGCTCAAGCTCACAGCCCGACAACAGTATGTTTGCTGGGATAACATCGCAGTTATCCGTGCATTGTATTGCCTCTTTTACGGTGCAGTTTCCCTTGAATACATCGTACATAGTATAGCTTTCTTCTGCGTCAGCACCAAGGCTGAAGCTGAGATTTCCCTGCGGATCGAGGTCTATTGCAAGAACGCTCTTGCCGCTTTCGGTTAGTCCTCCGCAGAATGCGGCGCAGGTCGTGGTTTTGCCGACACCGCCCTTCTGATTTGTTATCGCTATAACAACTGCCATACAGTGTGTCCTCTCTTTGCTTTATCGGGTTAAATTTTAGGTTTTCAAATTATTTACAGATAAAAGCAATCATACCCGCTGAAAAAGCGGGTATGAATATTTCTGATTACTTTAATTACAATGTGTGCTGAAGATCTTCCATATCGGAATCTTCGGGCTGATAGATGTGGTAGTTTGCCTTACCGTTCTTCTTTACGAAGTACATAGCCTCGTCAGCGGCGGCAACTACCTTGTTGCTGTCATCGCCATGTTCGGGGAAGAATGCAATACCGATACTTGCCTTTACGTTTATCGAAACGTTAGCAAGCTCGGAGTGGTAGCCTTCATAAAGCTCATCTATAAGGTCAAGCGACAGGCTCTCTATCTCCTCAATCTGCTTAGGATCGGTGATACAAAGAACAAACTCGTCACCGCCGAAACGTCCTGCGAATCCGCTTCCCTTTACACGCTGTTTGATACAGCCGGCAACATACTTGATAACCTCGTCACCTACGGAATGTCCGAAACGGTCGTTTATGAACTTGAAGTCGTCAACGTCTATAAAGAGTACCGCAACCTTTGCGTGTGCGCTACGCTCAATCTCGCTCTTAAGCTCACGCTCAAATGTGCTTCTGTTATAAAGCTGTGATAAGAAGTCATAGCTTGCACGCTCGGAAAGCTGAAGCTCAAGCTTCTTTTCGCTGTCTATGTCGGTTACGACACCGATAACACGGAGCGGTTCGCCAAGACGGTCGGTAACGCAGAGCGCACGGATAGAGAACCATAACAGGCTTCCGTTTTTTGTGGTCATCTGATACTCGCCGCTGTGACCTGTTCTGTTCTTGAGCAGTGTGCTTATATCACGCTTATAGATTTCGGCATAATCCTCCGCCATTATCTTATCAAGGAACTTACCGTTTGCAAGCTGAGCTTCTGACGGGTCTATGTCGAACTTCTCCTTGAAGTTATCCGAAACGTACATTGTTTCCTTGTGGAAATCCCACTCGAACAGCATATTGTCCGAAATGTCCGAAATCGTTCTGTGAAGCTCCTCAGACATACTTACGTCATCGAGCATATTGTTGAACAGCTCGGAAATATCCTTGAACTCATTGTGTGCCTTTATATCAAGACGCTTGTCACGGTCGCCCTCCTGTATCTCACGGGCAACCTTTACCATCTCGTTCATCGGGTTTACGATAGACTTTGTGATAAGAATACCGAGCAGTGCGCATATAACAGCAAGAGCCACCATAACACCGAGCGATATTGCAAGAGGAACTGTAATCTGCGACATTGCCATATTTGCAGGGTAAACGCTTACCCACTTCCAGTTTGACGTGGACGCACCTGTGAAATAATTGTAGCAGCCGAGCTTACCGCCTGCGTTATAGTCAACGTTATTTTCAGCCGATGTGGGCTTAGTTGTGGACTTCATAACATCTATTATTCCGCTGTCGGAAATATCATCTATCTTCTGTACGGCGGTACCCTCGTAATTCAGCACGCATCCTGTGCCGTCGGTTACGGAAAGATAGCCCTTGCCGTCGCCGTATGACGACTTAGACAGTATTTCGCTTATCTTTGAAAGGTCGATAATCTCTATGGCGAATCCGTCGATATTGTTAAGACTGTCCGCATCTATGCTCTTTGCAACGTAGAACACGCTTGTTTCGTAGTCCTCGTTATTCATATAGATCTTTGAAATCTTTGTCGAGCCTTCGGAATAGCCCTCAAGCTCCTCGAAGCCGAAGAAGCTCTCCTTCATGCCCTGTATATCCTCATATTCGTAAACGATATTGCCGGAGGGGTCGGTTATCACAAGGTTCTTGAAGCCGCTGTTTCTGTCGGCGATATTCTCGGCAATGAGCGAAAGCATTGACTTTGCGTCATCGCCCTGACCGCTCTTTGCAAGCGTTCCTGCAGACCTGCTGAATGAAAGATAAGCAACATCGGATATACACTCGTTTATGTACTGATTGATTATCTCCTGCTGAGCCGCACCTGCCGCTCTTGCAAACTGGCTTACCGAATTTGCGGCAAAGCCCGTCATACTGAAATATCCCACTATGCCGACTATCAGCATCGGTATTACGGCGAAAGCCGTAGTGAGTATGCGTAAAGTCGTTTTAATCTTTAATGACTGCATTTTATAAAACCTCCGAAACCCTTAAATTCAATATCAATCAACCGTTTCATATTTATGTTAAATTCTGTCAAAGCATATCACGTTTTTCACGTTCCTTCTGCAGCATTTCAAACTGCAGCTTGTAGATATATCTTGAAATAGTTTCTTCCTGCGAATGAGAAACACCGATAAAGCGGCAACCGTAGCCTGTATCGGTTTCCTGCGAATCTATCGCCTGTTCTCTCAGCACCTCCGCATTAAGCTCAAGGCGTGAGCCGGACAGATTGATTATCATCAGCAATTTGTCGCCTTTGGCGAAATGCCTGCGTGTGTCTGTGCAGATGAAAAATACTCCGCCGACATTTATATCCTTGATGTATATTTCGGCAGGCGGATCAAGCGGAACGGGCTTGTCGTCGCCCTCCTGCATTCTTAGTGTTATAAACGCTCTTTCATTCGTTTTTATCTTGAAATATCTTCTGCGCTCTTCAAGAAGCTCCGCCTTGTCGGGTCTTAATATCACATTAAGCTGGCGGTCGGTCGATACGGATACGTTCGTCTTGTATCTGTAGCGGTCGCCGTCACGCATACGGGCAATGACGTAAACATACTGAGATGTGTCGATCTCGGGCATTCTCTTGCCCTTTATCATCAGCATATTGTCGATAATATTATCGTTAAGGTCATACATTATCGGAAAGTCGAAGTTGCTCTCGGTGTACATCAGCCGCTCACCGTCAAGCGAGGTTATCTCAAAAGAAGTAAAGTCTTCTTTCTTATAGCTCAAAAAGCACAACTCCCCTTTCCTTAAGACACGGGGAAAAGGCATTACAGCCGCACCCAACACGCCTATATTATCATTTATCATTAAGTATACAATAAATTGAACAATAAATCAAGCAGAATCGGCAGTTTTTTAGTCGGTTTTTAAAAATTCTGCGAATTGTTTAAAAAGTACAGCTTGTTTTTATACAATTTAATTAAGAAAAGTTCGTTGACTTTTGTAAGGCGGCTATAATATAATTAGTATAAGCAGAAGTTTGTCATAAAGGAGGTGCGGTAGCGGAATGTTGTTCCGCAGGGTCTATGCAGAATTTTTTTCACGCCGACACATCGAAAGCACGCACTGTCTGCCAGAAAGCAAGCGTAGCTGTCGGAGCTGTGCTTGCGCTCCCGGCGCTTCTGAGCCTTATGTCGCTGATAATACAGACAAGAAATTGGCGGACGGAGGGGTTTCTCGCCGCAGGACTTGCTGTTCCTGCGATATGCGTTGCCGTGTGGCTTGCGTTCACCTTTCTTTTGTTCTTTATATGCGAAACACGGTCAAGACGTATAAAACGATGCACCTACTTCGAGATACAGAAATCCACCGCAATTCTCAGCAGGTACGGCGGAAAAATATCGGCGGACACGGGCGGGATACAACGCAGGCTGTATATAATACCGTATGACGAGATGAAGCTGTCTGTGAAAAAAGGCAGGCTTGTCTTTACGGGGAAAATCAGGTGCTACGAGGGCGATTCTGACCGTCTGGGATACCACATAAGGCAGGGCAAGCCTGAATTTGACAGTTGGTGGCTTAATGAAAACGGCTTCAGGAAAATATCATCGCTGACGCTTCCGCAGTGCTTTCCGAAGCAGAAAACGATTTTTCGACACTGCTCGCTCGCTCAGAAGCGGTATCTGCTAAGGTGCGAGAAAAAGAAAGCCGCCGAAACAAAGCCCGTTTCAAGACCGAAAACAAGAATGGTCTACAGGCAGGCAAGGAAAAGAACGTTTACCGAGCTTCCCACATTCGACAGGAAGTGGTAGCTTATATGATTGTGCAGTCTGACTAAAAAATACAGCCGTTGCATATTGTCAGTCACCGCTTTTATAGAATCGTACAAAAATCAACAGATTTTTCCTACCAGCCTTGCAAAACGGTAAAAAATGTTGTATAATATACAATTGAGTTGTTAGAACTGTAACTCGAAATTTGTTAAAATCGCACCAAAAACCATATAATGTTAACATAACTTAAGGTGGTTTTCTACATATTGTAACTTTGTTACACCGAAATACAAAATACGGAAATCGTTCATCGTATTAACTGTTTATGACACGGGGAACATTTCCTGAGAAGGACCGGCTTGAAAAGGAGGATATATGGCACTTTTCAACACAAACGCTTTTCGCATTACCGAACAGGGTCTGTCTGTTCTGTGGCAGAAGCAGCAGATAATCGCACAGAATATAGCAAACCAGGATACGCCCGGATATAACTGCAAGTATCTTGATTTTTACGCTGTACTCAAGGACAGAATGGAAAGCACGAGCGTTGTCGGAGGTAAGGCGAAGGAAGGCTCAAAGCAGGTCGAGCTTGCTACCAGAGTGTACGAGGACACTGCGACCAACACTCAGCCGGACGGCAACAACGTAGACGTTGATTCACAGTCAAACGAGCTTGCGAAGGTACAGCTTCACTATCAGGCTCTCAAGAACCAGATGAACGGAGAGTTCACAAGACTGCGTTCGGCAATGAAAACGTAATTTTAGGCTATACCGCACAATTAACGGCTATCGCCTTAAAGCAGACGCTTTAAAATAATGGATTATATACAGTGAAACGGATTTCAACGCTTTTTTGACATACAGAAAGGAGTTTTTTGCATGGCATTTTTAAGTTCGCTTAATATAGCCGCATCGGGCATGGCAGCGGAAAGACTGCGTCTTGATGTAATTTCGCAGAATGTTGCGAACGCAAAAACCACCAGAACGGAGGACGGTACGCCGTACAGAAGGCAGGTCGTACTGTTCAGTGAAAACAAGGGTTTCAACTCTGTGCTTGAGGAAACTATAGCAAAGAGGAAAGAAAAAATAGCAGGTGGAGTGCCTGCGAATACTGTTTCTGCGACTAAAAACAAGGGCGTGCTTGTAACTGAGATAGTCGAGGACGAAACACCGCTCACACCCGTGTACGACCCGACCCACCCCGACGCAAACGAGAACGGCTATTACTATCTGCCGAACGTTGACGTAGCGGAAGAGCAGATGGACGCTATGGCGGCTACACGTTCGTATGAAGCCAACCTTGCTGTGCTGAACGCTGTGAAATCAATGGCGCAGACAGCACTCAGCATAGGAAACAACTAACGATACCCGAAAGGAACTGATATAAATGTTTATAGTACCGCTTACAAGCAGTATCACCCCTATGGAAACGATAAGTCAGAAAAAGCAGACCGAAAGCACAGATGACGGCGAAGCAACGTTCTTTGATGTTTTTGAGTCGCTTGTAAAGAACGTCAAGGAAACCGATGCACAGGTACAGAAGGATTCGATCGACCTTATGCTCGGCGATGTGGACGATCTTGCGCAGATACAGGTCAATCTCGAAAAGGCGGCTACCGCTGTGGATCTGCTTGTTACTGTCAAGAACAAGGCTGTTGACGCATACAACGAGATAATGCGTATGACCGTCTGATCAATACTGATCTACACTTCAAGGGAAGGATACATATATAGATGAAGGATAAGCTTTCCGCTTTCTGGAGCGGATTCAAAGATAAATGGAGCTCGCTTGCGAAAAATCTGCGGATATTCATAATAACTGCGGTATCGGTAGTAATAGTTGTCGCAATCGTGCTTGCGATAGTGCTTAATCAGAAAGGATATACGGCTATTTATACCGGACTTGACAGCGAGGAAAGCTCGCAGGTCGTTTCGGCAATAAACGAACTTGGAATAACGGACGTAAAAATGGGTACGGACGGCAGTATTTCCGTTCCGAGCGACCAGGCGGACAATGTAAGAATGCAGCTTAGTATACAGGGATACCCCAAGTCAACGTTCAACTTTGACGTATGGAACAGCGGCATAGGTATATGGTCGACCGACACCGAAAAGAAAGTGCTTCAGATACAGCAGTTACAGACGCATCTTATGAAAGCCATCAACACCATAAGTGCGGTCAAGAACTCTTATGTTATAATCACTATGCCGGAGAACAGCAATTATGTTATCTCCACGGACAGCGAAGAACCGAGAGTCAGCGTAAAGCTTGATCTGAAAAACGGCGCACAGCTTACGAGCGATCAGGTTGAAGGTATCTATGCACTGGTGCTGAACTCTTTGCCGGGTCTTGAGCGTGAAAACATATCAATACTCGACTCGGACGGCAAGCTGCTCAGCGGTGAGAACACAACCGTTGAGGAGGACGTGCTGTACCAGTCAAGACTGAACTTCCAGGAGCAGATGCAAAGCCTGCTCAAGAGCCAGCTCAACGACACGCTGAAAAAGCTGTACAAGGACTACACGATAAACGTAAACGTAAAGCTCAATTACGATAACTCAAAGTCGGAATATACCATCTACACTCCGTCTGTAGCAGAGGACGGTACATCTGGCGGTATGATAGAAAGCTCAACAAAGAACGAGGGCTGGGGCGGTATAGGCTCGCTGTCGGGCGTTGTAGGCACAACAAGCAACAGCGACATTTCACCGAACTATCCGACTATCACGGGCGACGGCGATAACCAATATTACTATCAGAACAGCATTACCGTAAAGCGTCTTGTAAACACCGAGATAAGACAGCTTGAAAAGAACGGCTATTCGGTAGATAAAATAACGGCGGCTGTAACTGTAGATCAGATCAATATGCTTGAAGCGGACAAGGAACAGCTCCGTGAAGTAATTGCGTTTGCTATCGGCGCAGACGTTGCAAATGTTACGGTTGCAAACTACCCGTTTGTTATAAACGGCAACAACGGCACTAACGGCAACGGCAATACGATAAACAGAGGCGGAAGCGTTGACTGGACGGTTTATATCATACTCCTGCTCGGACTTCTTGTGCTTGCACTGCTTATCGTAGCTATTCTTACAAGCAACGCAAAGAAGAAGAAACGTGCAAAAGCAAGAGCCAAGGCGGCGGCCGCACAGGCAGCGGCGGCACAGGCGGCGCAGGAATCAGCCGCTCTCAGCTTTGAGCCTCAGCCTCAGCCGGACGAAGAATTCAACATACAGCACCTTGACGACTATGACGACGAGTCAAAGAGTGCGGTTCTCAAGAAGGAAATCAAGGATTTCTCACGCACAAATCCCGATGTCGTTGCCCAGCTCATACGTTCTATGATGAAAAACGGCGAATGATATTGACAGCATAAAGGAAGGATATATATGGAGGCACTCACCAGCGCACAAAAGGCGGCAATAATCATAAGCTCTATCGGTACGGAAAATGCGTCCGAGGTATTCAAGCACTTCTCCGACGAGGAGGTAGAGCAGATTACGCTTGAAATAGCAAGAATGAACTACTACCCTATGGAAGTGGTGGACAGCGTTCTTAACGAGTTCTATGAGCTTTGCCTTACCCAGAAGGTAATATCCGAGGGTGGTGTGGAGTATGCCCGTGACATACTTGAAAAGGCATTCGGTCCGCAGACGGCACAGGCGCTGTTTGAAAAGATAACAAAGCAGTTCCAGACAAAAGCGTTTGCGTTTGTCCGCAAGGCAGACTATAAGAACCTGCTTGCAATGGTACAAAACGAGCATCCGCAGACAATAGCACTGATACTTTCTTACGCAAGGAGCGATCAGGCATCGGCGATTTTAAGCGAACTGCCCAAGAAAACAAGGATAGATGTAGTCGAGCGTATGGCTAAGATGGACAGGGCATCGCCCGATGTCGTAAAGTCTATAGAGCGCACGCTTGAAAAGAAGTTTGACAATCTTGTTACCGCCGACACCACAGAGGTCGGAGGTATAGACTATGTTGCGGAGGTCATGAACAACGTTGACCGTGCAACAGAAAAATACATATTCGACGAACTGACGCTGAGAGATCCGAAGCTGGCAGACGATATACGCTCAAAGATGTTCGTATTCGAGGATATAGTAACTCTCGACAATATGGCTATACAGGCGTTTATACCGGAGGTCGATTCAAAGGATCTTGCGGTTGCTATCAAGGGTTCTACTCCCGAGGTCGCAGAGTGCATCTATGCAAATATGTCTACCCGTATGCGTGAAAGTGTACAGACAGACGTTGAGTATCTTCACAATGTCCGTATGCGTGATGTTGAGGAGGCTCAGCAGAGAATCGTATCCATCATACGCAGACTTGAGGACGAGGGTACTCTCGTTATCTCAAAGGGCAACAAGGAAGACGAAATCATCGCATAATACGAAAGCGAGGAATATATTTTGGCAGGCGTATTCAAGGCGGGTCGGGGCGGTTATTATCCCGTACAGCCTACAACAGATACAGTTGTTATCGACAACTCAATAAAGGTAAAGCCTGTCGCACCGCAAGCTCCCTTGCAGGAAACAGTGACGGCCGACACCGCAGAAAATACGGCGGTCACCGATGAAGCATCGGTAAAGCACAGGCAGGAACTTGAGCAGGAAAAAGAGAAGATAACAAGCTATTATCGTGATCAGGGTGAAAAGGCACTTGCCGATGCCCGTGAAAAAGCACAGAGAATACTCAGCGAAACCGAACAGCAGGCGCAGGATTATGCCGCACAAGCAAAGGCACAGGCTGAGGCAATCTTTGAAAAAAGCAGGTCGGACGGCTTTGCGAAGGGTCACGAGGACGGATATGCCGCAGGGCTTGACAAATGCCGTGATATGCTCTCGGAGATTAAAAGGCTCAGCGAGCAGATGGTAAGCGACAAGGCGGAACTTTTTGACAGCTACGAGGTCGAGATATTCGACACGGTGATGGAGATAGTAAACCGCATAACACTGAATTCTCTCGGTCAGAAGGACAAGGCGGTCGTCAAGAAAACGATAAAGGAAGCGGGAAAGAGCTTCCGTGGCAGTGAATATGTAAAGCTGACCTTATCAAAGACCGATGTCAGCGAAGAGATGGCGGCTGATACCGACTATTTCAAGAAACTGTTCACAAATGTAAAGAACGTGGAGGTCGAGGTGCTTAAGGACGCACCGAGCGGTACTGTTATAATTGACAACGGCAGTGAAATTACCGATGCCGGAATACAGACACAGCTCAAGATGATAGAGGAGCTGGGCAGAGGAAAGTACCGCAGAGCGCCGTCAAGGAAAAAGGCCGAGAAGCAGGAGGAACCTGCGGCACTGGCAGAAACCGACAATGACGGCGGCGAAGAACAAAGCGAATAACTCCCTTATTTGAAAGGACTTTAACATGGATCTCGGCGGATTTCTGACAGAACTCAGAACTACCGATACATATAAGTATCTGGGTAAAATTGAAAAGATAGTCGGAATGACGATCGAGGCGAGCGGACCGCTGTGCAGTATAGGCGATGTGTGCCGTATCTACACAAAGGATATGAAGTCGCATATCCCTGCCGAAGTGGTGGGATTCAACGAGCATAAGGTACTGCTTATGCCGTATACCGACCTTGAGGGCATAGGTCCCGGCAGTATAGTTGACAACACCGGCGACAAGCTGAATGTAAGAGTCGGCGACAAGCTGATAGGAAGAATAATCGACGCACTGGGAAATCCGCTTGACGACGGAGAGCCGATTGAATATACAGACACAGTGCCGATAGCGGGCATTCCTGTAAATCCGCTCACCAGACCGAAAATACACGAGCCTATAGAACTTGGCGTAAAGGCGATCGACGGACTTCTCACAATGGGCAAGGGGCAAAGAATGGGTATCTTTGCTGGCTCAGGCGTAGGTAAGTCAACGCTTATGGGTATGATCGCACGAAAGGTAAAGGCCGATCTCAACGTTATAGCGCTTGTAGGCGAGCGTGGCAGAGAGGTAAGAGAATTTATAGAAAACGACCTCGGAGAAGAGGGCATGGCAAGGTCGGTCGTTGTTGTCGCAACATCGGATCAGCCTGCGATGATGAGAAATAAATGTCCGATGACGGCTACGGCTATTGCAGAATATTTCTGCTCTCAGGGCAAGGACGTTCTGCTGATGATGGATAATCTTACACGTTTTGCTATGGCACAGCGTGAGATAGGTCTTTCAACAGGCGAGCCTCCCGTTGCAAGAGGCTATACCCCGTCAATATACGCCGCAATGCCGAAGCTGCTCGAAAGGGCGGGAAACTTCGAAAAGGGCAGTATAACGGGAATTTATGCTGTGCTTGTTGAGGGTGACGATACAAACGAGCCTATATCGGATACCGTAAGAGGTATAATTGACGGACATATAGTTCTGAGCCGTAAGATTGCGGCGCAGAACCATTATCCTGCAATTGACATACTGCCGAGTATCTCACGTCTTATGTCGGCAATTGCAGACCCGGAGCATAATAAAGCGGCAGGAAAGCTGAGAAATCTGCTTGCGCTTTACAACAACAACGCAGACCTTATCTCGATAGGAGCGTACAAGAAGGGTACAAACCCGGCTCTTGACGAGGCGATAAAGAAGATAGACAAGATAAACGATTTTCTGATGCAGGGAATGTATGAATCATTCTCGATGGAGGATACCATAAAGCTGTTAAAGGCGGCGGTTTCCTGATAACAATGCGATATGAAGAAGTTTAATTTTACATTGCAGTCGCTGAAAAAGTACAACGATCAGGTGCTTGACAGCGAGAAATCAATACTCGGCAGACTAAGGGCGGAGCTTGCGGAAATGCAAAGCGAGCTTGACGCAAAGGTGGCTGAGTACGAACAGAGCATAGACAAGCTGAACGAGCTTGTGCGGGGCGGCACTACCGCTATGAGATTGTCGCTGCACAAGAAATATGTTTCCTCTTTGCAACAGGACATATATCGCATAAAGGGCCTTATGGCGCATAAGCGTGAGGAAATCGAAAATCAGCTTCAGAAAGTAATTGACGCTACAAAAGAGGTTTCTAAGCTTGAAAAGCTGGAGGAAAAACAGCTTGAAGAGTACAGATACGCCTCGCAGAAGGAGCAGGAGCAGATCATAGAGGAATTTGTGACAAACGGCTCTTCAAACGGAGGTAATACACCGTAAATTGTTGACATATAGTTCGAACTGTGGTACAATACAAGGTGGAAAGCTGTGCAATTTTCATAAATTTTAACGGTTTAAACCCGTTAAATATATAAAAGTTGTTAAAAAGCATATATTGTTTTTGACAATGAATAGCGCTGAAAGGGGGTGAGATATGATGAATGGGACAGCAGTATTGCCTGCCGTTGTTACAACGTTTGCAGGCAATGCCGCCACAATCTCGGCAGGTAGCGTACAAAACGGCTCAGCAAGCGGTACTGCCGGAGGCTTCTCAGATACGCTCGGTGCTATGGTAACAAGCGGTCAGCAGTGCAATATGAACTCGGCCGTGCGAATGAACGCCGATAATAAGGCTGTTATGAACGGCGAGATATTAAGCGGGCTGAACGAACTTGAGCAGAATGCACAGGAACTGAAGGAACTGCTTAAAACAGCAGAGCTTGCAGGATATCTGCAAGGCGGTACGATGCAGTTTTACGCCGATGTAATGCAGACGGACAACAGCGAACTTATGCAGATCATGAACGGTCTTGAGGTCAGCAGTCCGATAGACGATGTGTTATCTGAAGAAGGCGCTTTCAGCGGAATTTCAGCCGGAAATGACGTTAATACGGCTCTCGGTTTACAAAACGGAGAGATTTCCGCCGTAAATGATTTTGCGAGTGAAATTCAGATGAATAACGGTGACTCTGCGGATACTGTAAACCAAACGAACGTCAAAGCGGAAATCGCTTCAGACAGCATTGCCGGCGAAAATGCTGTGGCTGCAACGGCTGACAAGTCAGACGCTCTTGCAAGCGTGGCTGTCGGAAATGCCGAAAAGTCTTCAGATGCGGATAATATACGTTCAAAGGCCGATACGACTTTTACCGAAAAGACCGATTTTGTCGATAAGATGGGCTTTATCGGGAAAACAGGCAGGCAGGAAACATCCGGTGTAAAAGCAGATAGTTCTGAGGCTGTTAAGGCTGAATTTACGGTAACGTCATACGAAAAATACGGTGACAACAGCGTAAAGCAGGATATACAGACGCAGGAGGACAATGCTCCGAGAATGGCATTTGCCAAGAGGAACATCGAAAGCAAGAGCGATGAACTTAGAGCGATAGCCAAAGGAAACGTGGTTACTAAGTCTGACAGCGACCTTGAAACCGAGCAGAAGGTTACCGACAAGAATGCGGTGAGCGATATGCTTGCAAAGGGCAGTGATGTATTTGCAAGAACAGAAAGCCGTTATGACGAAAACGGGCAGGAAATCCGCACTCTCAGAGTACCGATAAGCGATATGGCTGAGTTTGTGAGCGAACACGCACCTAAGGCAAACGGCAAAAGCACGCTTACGGTTGTGCTTACACCCGAAACGTTGGGCAAAATCACGGTTCGTATGGCAAATGAGGGCGGAAAGCTCACGGTTGAGATACTGACGGAAACTCAGGCGGCGAAGGAGCTTTTACAGGCAAAGTCCGAGCAGCTTGCGTATGCGCTGAAGAATGACGATGTAGAGCTTACCTCGTACAAGGTGGAAACCTCGCAGGCGGAACTTTTCCAGAGAGATTTTGACGGCAGCAGTAAGAACCCTTACAGACAGCAGTCGCACGGTCAGCAGAAGAATGACACGGACGACTTTGAGGAGCTGTTGGGGGAGATTCAGACGATGGACTGATTTTTTATCGGTCGGACTGACATGAAAGGATAACAGATGGCAGACATTTCAAGTCTTCAGAGTGTACAGTCAAATCACGAAAAGTATAAGGACCTTTTCAAGAATTCGGGCAAGAACGATACGATAAGCACAGATACGTTCTTCAGTCTGCTTATGGCGGAAATGAGCAACCAGGATCCGCTTGAGCCTACGTCAAATACCGAGTTCGTGTCGCAGATGGCACAGTTCACGGCATTACAGGCACAGCAGGACAATCTGAAGTACAGTATGTCAAACTATGCGGCAGGTCTTGTAGGCAAGACGCTTACAATGAATGCGCAGAGCGACGACGGAACGCTTTTATCGGGCGTATGCACCGGAGTAAGCATCAGCGGAAGCGATGTGAAGGTAGTAGTTGACGGCAAGCAGTATGATTTATCGGCGGTAAAGGCGATAAGCGATACGGTAAGCAAGGGTACGTTACACACGATGACCGAGGCACTGGGATATGTGGGCAAGGAAGTAACGGTAAAGGTACTCGGCGACGACGGCAAATTCTACTACGCAAAGGGCAAGGTCGAGTCGGCTGAAATGCAGGACGGCGACGCAAAGATAGTGATAGACAATTATCTCTACTCTATTGACGAGATAGTACACGTCAGCGAGAGTACGGGAAGTACGGCTGACAAGAACACGGGAGCTCCGGCAGGAAGTGCCGAGGGCAACAAGTAAATAAAAAGGCGGCAGTGTTATGTTGATAAATGAACTCAAGCTGCGGAATCTGCAGATTTCGACAGGCAACGTTAACACCGCAAAAGCAGGGAATGCTGAAAAGGCCGCACAACAGTCGGGAGGAACATTTGCAGAGGCTCTGCAAAGCGAGCTTGATGCAAGAAACTCGGCGGTAGGCTTTTCGAAACACGCAATGAAGCGTATAGAAAGCAGAAATATCGAGATACTTGACTCGGATATGCTGCAAAGACTTAATGACGGCATTGAGATAGCCGCAGAAAAGGGCAGTAACGAAACACTGGTACTCGTAGACAGGACTGCTTTTGTGGTAAGTGTGAAAAACCGCACGGTAATCACAACTATGTCACAGGAAGATTTAAAAGGAAATATTTTTACGAACATCGACTCGACCGTAATTATGTAATACCGGACCGAAAGGAAGTATTCCTTACCCCGAATGACAGACGGGTAAGAGCGGTCGACACGATGGAGAAAGGAACAGATCATGGTTAGATCTTTATTCTCGGGCGTGTCAGGATTAAAGACACATCAGCAGAAGATGGACGTTATAGGTAACAACATCGCAAACGTCAACACTACAGGCTTCAAGACAAGTGTAACTACCTTCCAGGAGGTATATTACCAGACCAAGAAGAACGGCTCGGCAGGTTCTAACCTCCAGGGTGGTGTAAATCCCTCTCAGGTAGGTTACGGCACTAAGCTTGGCGCTATCGGACAGGTAATGGGACAGTCAGGCTTCACATATTCTGACAGCGTTTACGACTGTGCTTTATCGGGCGACGGATTTTTTCAGGTAATGGACGAAGCCGGCAACATCTTCTATTCAAGAGCAGGTGTTTTCAACGTTGATAACGCAGGAAATCTCGTTGACTCAAACGGTAATATGGTACTCGGTGTAAGCGGTGACGCAACAGGCGTTGACGCATCATCCAACAGAATTACATTCGTAGTTCCCGAAGTTCTCGACAACGAAGCCAGCTACTCAAAGACAATTACATACAAGGGCGGTACATATCCGCTTACAGTATCGGCAGATACAGCGACTCCGGACGGCAACATATCGGTAGGCTTTACGGTAGGCAACAGCGATTACGCTTATATGAGCGGAAACAAGCTGGTTGTACAGCTTAACGAAAAGAATGATTATACAAACCTCAACGATCTTGAGGACGCTGTTACCCGTGCTTGCGAAAACGGCGGTGTAAGCATTGAGGGCGTACTTCCGCTCCACTTTGAACTTGATACGGTGCCTCCTGCGGCAGATATTCCTGCAACGACAGCTACAAACACAATGAAGCTGGACGACGGAACAACAAAGGCTTCTCTTACATTTACGACAGTAAACGCAGGAGAATATGCAAATAACTACACGATAAACTTAAGATATTCAAAGAATGCCGCAGACACAACGGCAAAGTGGTCGGACAACGGTCTTACGATAAGCGTTTGCCCCGGTGCTACGGTAGCCGACATACAGGCGGCTGTAGACAAGGCGGCAGGCAGTAACGAAAAGTATCAGCTTAAGGTTACAAGTACGGACTGGGACGCTGCGAACGGCGCACTTGAAACGCTTCTTGCCACAGACGGCAAGGTAGGTCTTGCAGGCGGCTCGAACAACTTCTACTCTGATATGGTCCAGCTTCTGGGCAATATCAAGATGACAGACGGACGTGTTGCGGCTACGCAGACGGTAAAGGATCTTGACAGCGTATATATCAATGAGGACGGCACTATTTACGGTGTACACAGCGTACACGGTATCATAATGCTCGGCAGAATTGATATTGTTACATTTGATAACCCCAACGGTCTTGAGCAGGTGGGAAGCTCCTACTGGAGAGAAACTCTTTCATCGGGTCAGCCTCAGGTAAACATTGCAGGCGAAAACGGTTCTGCTTCTGTAGTATCGGGTGCGCTCGAAATGTCTAACGTTGACTTGTCGCAGGAATTCTCCGATATGATCATCACACAGAGAGGCTTCCAGGCAAACTCAAGAATCATCACCACTTCGGACACGATGCTCGAAGAAATAGTAAACCTCAAGCGCTAACGGCGGCGTACCGCCGCAGGCAATTCCGCCGTTCTAAAGGTTTGACAGCGGCGTAACTTTCGTTATCGACGGGGTGGCAATGTGACGTTGCGGCTGTGAGCCGCAGCAAATTCCGCCTTTGAAAATGTTGCAATTTAGCGACGGATAGCGAAACGGCGGGCGGCTGTGAGCCGCAGCAAATTCCGCCTTTGCGGCTGTGAGCCGCAGCAAATTCCGCCGTTCTAAAGATTTGACAGCGGCGTAACTTTCGTTACCGTCGGGGCTGCAATGTGACGTGGTAATTTCGCCTTTGAAAATGTTGCGGTCTGGCGACGGATAGCGAAACGGCGGGGTTCCGTTGTTGATGTAAATTACGACTTTGGCTTCATTGCAAAGCTATAATAAAAATTAATATCATAGAAAATTTTTTGTAGGGGAGGGGCTCGCCCCTCCCGATAAGGAATTTCTTTTTTAAAATGATATTAAAAATGTATAGCGAATTTTGCAAGAGTGGTAGTGCTAAGCTAAGGTTGTGCTACTTTTGCAAGGTTTGTAAAGCCGGTAAGGTTTGATGCAACGGGAGGGGCGAGCTGTATAGTGTGATAACATAGTTTACAGAATGTGCAAGGACATAGTTTACATATTT
>ENA-UOJB01000443-UOJB01000443.1-human-gut-metagenome-genome-assembly--contig:-C48-NODE-443-length-47466-cov-45.668410_pt1 | contig 47466 bp, 38 predicted proteins | sample MGYA00242338_ERZ723885 | MGnify/ENA metagenome assembly ERZ723885
TCCCCTCTCGAATTTTTGTCTAAAAAGTGTTGCACTTGACTTGACAATCTACCCTGTCAAGTCCAGCGGAGCTTTAGCGGAGTGCACGAGCCTTGCGTAAGCGAGGCTCAGACTTGCACCTAGTCTCTTTGGTTCTTTCCCTCGTTCATATTGACAAGTGTATCCACTCGAATAGCGAACCCGAGAAGTGCTGTCCGACAAAAAGAACTATCGGTAGCCTGTTATCATTGTCAAAGCTGAACGATATAACAGAAGCACATTAAACAAAATACTTTTTCTACAAATTGCGGCAAACAGGCTTAAACCTGTCCTTTTTATAGTCCACCTGCTATGATATACTCAAGACAATACAAAAAGAAAGCGGCACTTTCTTTTGTATTTTCCTTATTTCCTTATTTCCCGGTGACAGCCTGCTGTTTTACAGTGGGCTGTCATTGTTTTCCGAAATATATAAGATGAGCGTTTTGTGATATAACGGCAAAAGTCTTGATTATTACGACAAATTGTGCTATACTAAATTCGATTATAAACTACTTCCGCTCAAAAGCGGTTTCAAGGATGTGTTGTATTGAATAAGGATAAAGAAAAATACAAACGTACCGCTCTTATAGTAGATGCTCTGGTACTTCTTACATGGGAAACCTCCACCTTCGGCATTATATGGCTGAATTACTATAACAGCGAGATGGCTTTCAGCTTCTTTAGAAAAGGAAACTGGCTGTTATTCGGATTGTACTTTGCAATTCTTTATGTTTTCTCAAGAATATACAAGGGACTTAAGATCGGCTCTCATAAGACGACCGATATTATAGTGTCGCAGATTCTTGCTACACTTTGCACAAACTTCATAACCTATATACAGATATGCCTTATATCACGATCTATGCTTGACCCCCGACCGCTTCTTGTCGGAACGCTGTATCAGGCGGTGGTCATAGCTTTGTGGGCGTTTATAAGCGGAAAGATATTCCGTGCCTTATACCCTGCAAAGAACGTGATAATGATATACGGACTTGAACAGCCCGCAAGAATGCTTGTCGAAAAAATGAGCAAGCGTTATGACAAATACAACATTACCCGGATGATGAACGTTTCCGAGGGACTTGAAGCTATCACTGCAGAGATACCGAATTATGACGGCGTGGTTATCTGCGACACCCCTAACGAGATAAGGAACGATATATTGAAGTTCTGCTTCAAGACATCAATAAGAACCTATCTTGTGCCGAAAATCAGCGATATTATCGTAAGAGGCGGAGATAATATGGAACTGTTTGACACTCCGCTTATCATTTCCAAAAATTACGGACTGGGTATTGAACAGCGCTTCTTCAAGCGTTGCTTTGACATTCTCCTGTCCTCGATAGGTATTATTATTGCTTCTCCGTTTATGCTGATAACAGCTATTGCTATAAAGCTGTGCGATCATGGTCCGGTGCTGTATAAGCAGGTGCGTCTTACCAAGGACGGTAAAGAATTCAAACTTTTGAAATTCAGGAGCATGGTTGTAAATGCCGAGAGCGATGGCGTGGCACGGCTTGCAAGCGACGGCGATAAACGAGTGACCCCTGTCGGAAAGTTCATAAGAAAAGTCAGACTCGATGAGCTTCCGCAGTTGTTCAATATCTTCAAGGGCGATATGTCGGTTGTAGGACCACGTCCGGAGCGACCCGAGATCAGCCGTGAGTATGAAAAGGAAATGCCGGAGTTCGCATTCCGCCTTAAAGTCAAGGCAGGACTTACCGGTAATGCACAGGTTGTCGGCAAGTATAATACAACCCCTTACGATAAGCTGAAGCTTGATCTTATGTATATTGAAAAATATACGCTTGCTAAGGATATTCTGCTTATACTTAAAACTGTCAAGATTATCTTTATGCCCGAAGAAAGCACAGAGGGCATAAAGGAAGGATATATAACTCCCCTCCAAAAAGGCGAGGATGCGCAAAGCAAGGAAGGAAATGACAATCATGGAAACATTCAGTAATCTTATTGACCTCGATTCATATTCACCTGATGAGTGGAATATGATAGTTGAACTGGCACAGCAGATTCAGAAGAATCCCGCACTTTACCGTTCAAGATGTAGCGGAAAGATAATGGGTACTCTGTTCTACGAGCCGTCAACAAGAACTCAGATGAGTTTTCAGACTGCAATGCTGAGGCTTGGCGGTACGATAATAGGATTTGATAATCCGTCAACATCTTCTGTTTCCAAAGGCGAAAATATCAAGGATACAACGAAAATAGTCAGCAGCTATGCCGATATTCTTGTAATGAGAAATCCATACGAGGGCAGTGCAAAAGCGGCGGCACTCACAGCCGATTGCCCTGTTATAAATGCAGGCGACGGTGGACATCTGCACCCGACGCAGACGCTTACCGATATGCTGACGCTGAAAAACGAAAAGGGCAGGCTTGACCACTTGAAGATAGGTCTATGCGGCGATTTGCGTTACGGAAGAACGGTACACTCACAGCTTAAGGCGCTGTCACGCTATGAGGGCAACGAGTTCATACTTATATCAACACCCGAGCTTGCTCTGCCGTCATATATCAAGGACGTGCTTAACGCAAGAGGCTGTACTTATAAGGAGATATATTCTCTTGACGAGGCGATAACAGGCGAATCGCTTGATATGCTCTATATGACAAGAATACAGAAGGAGCGTTTTTCAAGCGAGGAAGAATACAACAGGCAGAAGGACGTATTCCGTCTTGATACCGAAAAAATGAAGAAAGCGCCAAAGGATATGATAGTTATGCATCCGCTCCCCAGAATAGACGAGATAGCAATGGATGTGGATGACGATCCGAGAGCAATGTACTTTACTCAGGCAAAGAACGGAATGTTTGTGCGTATGGCACTTATAATGTCCGTGCTTGAGGGCAGGCTCGGCGCACCTAAGCTGCTGACAGGCACGATAAAGAACGATGTTGAATGCACAAATCCCAAGTGCATTACAAAGACTGAGCATTATCTTCCCCACAGCTTCAAGGTACAGGGCGATATATGCGAATGTGAATATTGTGACGAGCGTATTCTGCTCGACTAAGCAAGAGGAAATATATGATGGATTTTTCAAGCGTAAAGAGAATTGTTATAAAGGTAGGCACAAGCACGCTTGCCCATAACACAGGCAATCTTAATATAAGACGTGTTTCAAAGCTGATAGAGGTAATGTCGGATCTGAAAAATTCCGGCAAGGATGTGATATTTGTTACATCGGGCGCACAGGGCGTAGGTGCGGCAAAGGCTGGACTTCACTCGAAGCCTAAGGAGATGCCGAAAAAGCAGGCTTGTGCCGCTATAGGTCAGTGCGAGCTTATGCACATTTACGACCGTGAATTTGCAAACTACAATCACACGGTCGCACAGGTGCTCCTTACCCGTGACGTTATCAGCAACAAGACAAGAAAAGAGAACGTTATAAACACGTTCAATACGCTTCTCGATATGGGCATAGTGCCTATAATCAACGCAAACGATACGGTTTCGATACAGGAACTTGACTTTGACGAGAACGATACGTTATCCGCAATAGTAGCGGCGCTGTGCAGTGCCGACCTGCTGATAATCCTTACCGATGTTGACGGCTTATACGACAAGAACCCTAAACTTCCCGGCGCAAAGCTGATTCCTGAGGTAAAGCAGATAACAAGCGAGATGATAAGTTCGGCAAAGGACAAGGGAAGTGAGTTTGCAAGCGGCGGTATGATAACAAAGCTTGAGGCGGCTACTATCGCAAAGGAGCACGGCATACCGACTGTAATAATAAACGGTCAGCGTCCCGAAATACTTTACGATCTGTTTGAGAATAAGGCTGTCTGCACAGTATTCACCGCAGATGAGGACTGAAAGGAAAAATATGAGCTACATAGACGAACTCGGAAAAAAGGCAAAATCGGCGGCTAAAAACTCGGCAATGCTGTCGCAGTCGCTTAAAAACGATATACTCGCCACTATCGCCGCAATGCTTGAAAACGACAGAGATGAAATAAAAAAGGCAAACGAGCTTGATATAACTGCGGCACACGAAAATAACATGGCGGCTTCTATGGTAGACCGTCTTACCCTTACCGATGCCAGAATAGACGGTATGGCTGAGGGTGTAAGACAGGTTGCGGCATTGCCCGATCCCGTAGGAAAAATTCTCGGCGGAAACACCTTGCCTAACGGTCTTACCGTAATAAAAAAATCTGTACCGCTCGGCGTTATCGGCATTATTTTCGAGTCACGCCCCAATGTTACGGTAGACGCAGGATGCCTTTGCCTTAAAGCCGGCAATACTGTAATTCTGCGTGGCGGCAGTGATGCGATAAATTCAAACAAGTGCCTTGTCGGTATTATGAGAGCGGCGGCTGAAAAGCACGGCGTCAATCCTGACATCGTACAGCTTGTAGAAGACACCTCAAGAGATACCGCAACCGAGCTTATGAAAGCAAACGAATATGTTGACGTGCTTATCCCAAGAGGCGGCGGCGGACTTATAAACGCCGTAATAAAGAATGCTACAGTACCCGTAATACAGACAGGCGAGGGCAACTGCCACGTTTATGTTGACCGCTTTGCCGACATTGATATGGCAGTGGATATAGTAGATAACGCAAAGACACAGCGCCCGTCTGTATGCAACGCCATCGAAAACGTACTTGTGCATAAGAATATAGCGGAGGGCTTTTTGAAGAAGCTCGCTGAAAGGTGGAACGGAAAGGTGACCTTTGTCGGCGATGAAGCAAGCAGTGCATATATCACGCTTGAAAAGATAGCCGATGATGAAGATTACCGCAGAGAGTTCCTCGACCTTAAGATTGCCGTAAAGACAGTAGATGATATAGATGAAGCTATAGCTCATATCAACCGCTTCGGTACAGGCCACAGCGAGTGTATAGTGACCGAGTATCTGCGTAATGCTGAGAAATTCCAGCGTGAAGTCGATGCGGCGGCTGTATATGTAAATGCCAGCACACGCTTTACGGACGGCTTTGAATTCGGACTGGGAGCAGAGATAGGCATATCAACGCAGAAGCTCCATGTACGAGGACCTATGGGTCTTGAGGCTCTGACAACGTTCAAATATCTTGTCAACGGAAACGGTCAGACAAGAGGGTAGGAGGAACGCTTATAAATGGCAAAAAAGAGGATTAAGAATAAAAATCGTATAGAGGCAAAAAGCGAGAACAAGGTTCTTCACGGACTTGCAGGCTCTATAGAGGAGGCACTGTCGGAGGATCCGAGCGAGATCGAGCAGGACGAGGTCATCGTTGTCGATGTTCCCGAACACCGTCACAAAGGGCTCGCAAAGAAGATAGCATACTTTGTTGTCGGACTTCTCATTATCGTGTTCGCTGTAGTCGGTGCGGTAAATACCGTAATAGCGATCAGCGGCGGGATAGGCAGGATAGCCAATCAGACCGACCTTAAAGAAGAGTTCGCCCTTTACCTTTATCCCGTTGTCGCAACCGATCCCCCCAGCTTTGAGGATGCGTCAACGCTTACACAATCCACTATAATAAAGATAGCCGTTTCAAAGATACTTCTCACGGGCGACACGTCCAACTATGAAACGGACACTGGCGTAATGTATATCCCCGAATTTGACGTTGAAACTGCGGCAAAGAATATTTTCGGAAGCAGTATTGAGGTAAAGCACCAGACAGTAGGTCATGTGCAGGACCTTGCAACCTACAATTCCGAGAAAAAGGTATACATCGTGGCAGACACAAACCGTATCCCGAACTACTACCCCGTAGTTTCGAAAATAAGCAATGTCGGCGAAACATACACGCTCACCGTTGATTATTATCCGCCTACGGTATCTATACCCGGTCTTGTCAATGAGCAAGTTTCAAGCAAGTCTATGACTTATGTTGTCACAAAGAGCGGAGATAAAAAGATTATAACATCAATCGCTCTTGATAAGGTAACAAGGGAAGACGGCTAAGCAAGATGTAATCTTGCACAGACTGTCGATAAACCCACGCACCGCAAAAATGCAGAAAAGTAAATCGGCACAAACTAAAAATCCGATAAATAAATGAATTTCACACAGCCGTAAAAAACGGCTGTGTGAAAGCATTTTTGCTTACTGCGTCAACCGCCCCTCAACGTACCTTTGTACGCCTGTCGGAGCGGTTTCCATGTCTGCGTGTGTTTCTCAACGTCTGCAGTCTGTCGAAAAAACGATTATTATTTAATTTGTAACGTTAAACATATCGCCAACACCGCTGAAAACATTTTCCGTACCGACAAGGCAGTAATATTTTCGTGAGTGTATCAGTGCAACTGCACTGACATTGACCCTTCAAAAAAACGCCACTAGCCTGAGATATATGTACTAACCTGCGGACGTGTAGCGTTAAGCGTCCCTGAATTGACAGGATATACAATGTTCAGGTAGTTTTACGAGTTTCGCCAACACCCCGACGGGGTGGGGGTGTGAGTAAGGAAAGAGGGAGCCACGAGGGAGAGAACCTAAGAGATAGGGAGAGGGGGCGCCTAGCTCCCTTGCCCTAGTCTCTTTGGTGCTTTCCCTCGTTCATATTGACAGGTGTATTGATTAGAATAGCGAACCCGAGAAGTGCTATCCGACAAAAAGAGCTATCGGTAGCTTTCCACGATAGAAAAATGTTAAAAGGATATAATAGAAGCACATCAAACTAAAAACTATTCCTACGCTTCGCCAAGATGTAATCTTGCATAATTTCCCCCTACCTCTTTTGTAACAAATAACGATTATTTAAAACCCTCCTGTCATTCGCTTGACAAAGAGGGTTTTTTCGTATATAATCATTTTAGCCGTTTAAAGTGACGTAACTTGAAAGCGATAACACTTTAAACGGTCATAATTATTTCTTTTATAAGGGGACAGAAAATGATATTAGCAATACTCATCCTGTACATTTTGTCGGTAGTCGGCATAGGCATATACTGCCGTAAAAAGACTTCCACAGTTAATGACTTCGTACTCGGCGGCAGAAGCGTAGGACCGTGGTTCACGGCTTTTGCATACGGTACATCTTATTTTTCGGCTGTTATCTTTGTCGGATATGCAGGAAAATTCGGCTGGAACTTCGGACTTGCTTCAACCTGGATAGGCATAGGAAACGCAATACTCGGCTCGCTTCTGCCGTGGCTTATCTTAGGCAGACGAACAAGAGTAATGTCAAAGCATCTTGAATCAGCCACAATGCCCGAATTTTTCGGCAGACGCTTCAACAGCAAGGCTATGAAGATAATCTCGGCGATAATCGTGTTCGTATTCCTTATCCCGTACACAGCGAGCGTTTATAACGGCCTGTCAAGACTGTTCGGAATGGCGTTCAATATTGATTATTCGTTCTGCGTTGTCGGTATGGCGGTAATTACCGCAGTATACGTTATTGTCGGCGGCTATAAGGCAACGGCGCTCAATGACTTCGTGCAGGGAATTATAATGCTTGTCGGTATAGTTGCGGTAATTGCGGCTACACTTGCCTCAAAGGGCGGCTTCAGCGAGGCTTTGAATCAGCTGTCGCATATCAGCACGGAGGGCACGGCTTCTCCCGGTCTCAACGGCGGATTCGTTTCGTTCTTCGGACCCGACCCGATAAATCTGCTCGGCGTAATTATACTCACATCGCTCGGAACGTGGGGACTTCCTCAGATGGTACATAAGTTCTATACGATAAAGGACGAGCGTTCTATCAGAACAGGCACGATAGTATCAACTGTCTTTGCACTTGTCGTTGCGGGCGGAAGCTACTTTCTCGGCGGCTTCGGCAGAATATTCGTATCCGATGAGGAGTTTGCGCAGATAGGCTCGGACGGTATTATCCCGAAGATGCTCGAATCGCTCCCCGAAATACTTATCGGTATTGTCGTTATCCTCGTTCTTTCCGCATCAATGTCAACGCTGTCATCGCTTGTGCTTACATCAAGCTCAACGTTGACGCTCGACCTTATAAATCCGCTTTGCAAGAATAAGCTCGACGAAAAGAAGTCTCTTATAGTAATGCGTGCCTTCATAGCAATCTTCCTTGCAATATCGGTAATAATCGCCCTCAACAAGAACGCTCTTATCTCCGATCTTATGGGCTATTCGTGGGGTGCGCTTGCAGGTGCGTTCTTAGCGCCGTTTATGTACGGCCTTTTCTGGAAGGGCGTTACCAAGATAAGCGTTTACGTCAGCTTCGGCGTAGGCGTTATCGGCACCGTACTGCATATGATAATCAAGCCTGCAGGTACTATACTCGGCTTCAATGTTGCATCTCCCGTAAACTTCGGTATGTTCCTTATGGTCGCAGGACTTATAATCGTACCGCTTGTGAGCCTTGTTACACCTAAGATGAAAAAGCTTGAGCTTGACGAGATATTCGCCTGCTACAAGCAGAAGGCTGAGGTAGAGGTAACAGACGCCATACCCGATGCCGAAAAGCTGAAATAAACAGATAAATTTATCCGCACTGCCACAGATGCTGCACGGCAGTGCGGATATTTTTTATCTTCCTTTTCAAAGCAAAAGCGGAACCACACGGCTCCGCTTCATACTTTTATTGATTACTTATTTGCTTTTCTTCGTCTGCGACTCGGGGGCTGAACCACAGCCGTGGCATTCGGCGCAGTGACCGCTGCATCCGACGCAGCCGCCGCAAGAGAACTTGCCCTTTTTCTTGTCGCTTACCAGCTTGTGAATGATCAGTATGATCACCGCAAGTAAAATTACCGCTACGATTATTGAACCTACAACAGGATCCATAAAGATCACTCCTTTTTAATATCTTTCAGAATTTACTTTGTAACCTTGACCTTAACGCCGAGCTTCTTGCTTTCCTTGTAAGGACGAACGAGAAGGTAGATAAGAGCGGCAAGGAGAAGGAATGCAACTATAAGACCGATTATGTCGCCTGCGCCTGCAAGTGCGCCTGTGAACAGCTTGCCGAAGTAGTTTATCATAAGAGCGATTACATAAGCAAAACCGCACTCATAACCGATAGCAAACCAGAACCACTTAGCGTTGTTCATTTCACGCTTGATAGCACCCATTGCGGCAAAGCAGGGAGCGCACAGAAGGTTGAATACGAGGAACGACATACCCGTTACAGCTGTGAAGCTGCTTGCAAGCGTCTGCCATACAGTAGCGTCGCCGCTTCCGTAAAGGATACCCATTGTCGCAACGATATTTTCCTTTGCAACAAGACCTGTAACAGCCGCAACAGTCGCCTGCCAGTCGCCCCAGCCGAGAGGTGCGAATATCCAGCAGATAGCCTTACCGATATTAGCTAAGATACTGCAATCCATCTGTGATTCATCGAGCATAGTGAATGCACCGTCTACCCAGCCGAAGAATGATGTGAACCAGACTACGATAGTTGAAAGGAGGATGATAGTGCCTGCCTTCTTGATGAATGACCAGCCACGCTCCCACATTGAACGCAGTACGTTTCCAACTGTAGGAATGTGGTATGCGGGAAGCTCCATTACGAAAGGAGCGGGATCTCCTGCGAACATCTTTGTCTTCTTAAGAATGATACCCGAAACGATGATAGCCGCCATACCTAAGAAGTATGCGCCCGTTGCAATCCAGGGTGAACCACCGAAGATAGCGCCTGCTATCATTGCTATGAACGGCTGCTTAGCGCCGCAGGGGATAAATGTTGTTGTCATGATCGTCATACGGCGGTCACGCTCGTTTTCAATTGTTCTCGATGCCATGATACCGGGGATACCGCAGCCTGTGCCGACAAGTATCGGTATGAACGATTTACCTGAAAGACCGAACTTTCTGAAGATACGGTCAAGCACGAATGCGATACGGGCCATATAACCGCAAGCCTCAAGAATAGCAAGCAGAATGAACAGTACGAGCATCTGGGGAACGAAGCCGAGTACAGCGCCTACACCGGCAACAATACCGTCAAGGATAAGACCCTTTAACCAGTCTACGCAGTTAACAGCGTCAAGACCCTGCTCGATAAGTACGGGGATACCGGGTACCCATACGCCGTAGCTTGCGGGATCGGGTTCTTCAAATGCGTTTTCGCCGCCTTCTTCAAAGTACTTTACAGCGTCAAGATATGTGATGCCGAGCGTCGTGTCTTTATCTGCGTTTGCAGGGATCTCCTTGTAGTAAACTGTAAGCTGGCTTACTTCAAGTGTTTCTTCGTCCTCTACATCTATCTGCACTGAAGGATTCTCGCTTTCGGGCTTGTATGACTTGAGCGTTTCAAGAGCAGTGCCTGGCTCAAAATCGTCACTGTCAGGCTCTATTGTAACGAAACCGTTAACAGCCTCCAAAGCGTCAGAGTAAGCGCCCGATGCGTCCTCATAATCTGCCGAGCCTATTCCGAACAAGTGCCAGCCGTCACCGAACAGTCCGTCATTAGCCCAGTCTGTTGCGGCTGTACCTACCGTTACCATTGAAATATAGTAAACGAGGAACATTATTACAGCGAATATCGGAAGTGCGGCAAAACGGTTTGTAACGACCTTATCAATCTTATCCGAGGTTGTCAGCTTGCCTGCTGATTTCTTCTTGTAACAGCCCTTGATAATCTCAGCTATGTAAACGTATCTTTCGTTTGTTATAATGCTTTCTGCGTCATCGTCAAGCTCTTTTTCGACATTCTTTATATCTTCGTCAATGTGAGCCATAACCGCACTGTCAAGATTCAGCTTTTCAATAACCTTGTCGTCACGCTCGAACAGCTTTATAGCGTACCATCTCTGCTGTTCTTCGGGCATATTGTGTACTGCGGCTTCCTCTATGTGAGCTATCGTATGCTCAACAGGACCTGAGAATGTGTGCATAGGAACAGTCTTGCCGTTCTTTGCCGCTTCAACCGCAGCGTCTGCGGCTTCCTTTATTCCCGTGCCCTTAAGAGCCGAGATCTCGACAACTTTACATCCAAGCTCCCTTGAAAGCTCCTCAATGTTTATCTTGTCGCCGTTCTTCTTTACTATATCCATCATATTGATGGCAATAACAACAGGAATGCCAAGCTCTGTGAGCTGTGTTGTAAGGTAAAGGTTTCTTTCAAGGTTCGTACCGTCAATGATATTGAGTATAGCGTCGGGACGCTCCTCGATAAGATAGTTTCTTGCAACTACTTCTTCAAGTGTGTAGGGTGACAGCGAATAGATACCGGGTAAGTCGGTAATTACTACTCCGTCGCTCTTTTTGAGCTTACCCTCCTTCTTTTCAACGGTAACGCCGGGCCAGTTACCTACAAACTGGTTTGAGCCCGTCAGAGCGTTGAACAATGTGGTTTTGCCGCAGTTAGGGTTACCTGCGAGCGCAATTTTTAAACTCATCGGGAAAATTCCTCTCTTTCATAAAGCCATAAAAGTCTTAGCTTTCACTAACCATTTAAGTTTATTACCTGATCAAATTGTTGAAACGCAGAGATTATTCGACCTCTACCATTTCGGCGTCGGCTTTTCTGAGCGAAAGCTCATAGCCTCTTACCGTTACTTCAACAGGGTCGCCTAATGGCGCTACCTTGCGGACGTATACCTCTACGCCCTTTGTAAGCCCCATATCCATAATTCTGCGCTTGATAGCGCCCTCGCCGTGCAGCTTGACAACCTTGACGGTTTCTCCGACAGTTGCCTGTTTTAATGTCTTCATCGGTTATCCTCCTCTATAATAAGAATCATATCATGATTCTTTAAGTCTGTCGAAAAACCTCTATCGCTATCAAAAAGGGGTTTGGGGCGTAGCCCCAAGCAGGGTGAGGGCGGCAGCCCCACACTCAGCCCCTTCCCGAGGGGAAGGGGTTTGGGGATAGGGATAGAGAATTTGCAATATTTTTAAAAAATAAACTTTTTCTATAAGCTGTAAGAATCATATCATGATTCTTTGTGCCATTTCCTTACTTATCGCAACCCTTGCCTCTTTGACATTCACGATAAGGTTACCGTTTACAGTTGTAACGACTTTTACGTTGCCACCGACTACAAATCCTAAGTTTTCAAGATGCTTCTTGACCTCAGGACTTCCGCCGATTTTCCTTATGATATTTTCGTCACCCTCAGATGCGAGTATGAGCGGCATCATAGAACGTCATCCTTTCTTTTGTTCCGACTGTCTGCTTATAGTCTTGGCTAACCTTATTAGTTAATGCTAATTAAATTAGAGCAAGCTAACTTGATTGCCAAATAAAAGGTTAGCACCTGCTAACAAAAAATATTGTACTCACAGCAGAGCGGTTTGTCAAGCAAAAATCAAACTGACTAACGCAAATACAAAAAGTTTGTTTATTCTAACTCAAATCGTTAGTATATTCTAACTGCTCGTTTGTGAAAATTTCCGAATGCCCGATTTACAGGTGCTGTAATTTTATCCGCAATTTTGTTATTTGCGTTTTTTCAGCGCATCGGATATAAGCAACAGCACAGAATGCTCTGCTATAATACGCAATGTAGATTTGTAATCAAAATTTAATCTGTTTTTAGTTTATTAGCCTAAAAATTAAGTAAAAAAATTTAACAAAAACTCTTGCATTTGAAGAATGGCTATGATATACTTAATACAAAGAGCGATTTACGCTTCTTAACGGAAATATGACTTATCAAGGAGAATCAAGTATGAACGTAAAAGTTATCAACGGTACATCTTTACCGAACATTCCCTGGCAGGACAGACCCGCAGGCTGTAAGGACGTTATCTGGCGTGCAGACAACAACCCCATAATCCCCCGTGACCTTCTTCCTACCAGCAACTCTATCTTCAACAGCGCAGTTGTTCCTTTCGAGAGCGAAAAGGGCAAGTTCGCAGGTGTTTTCCGTGTTGACGACAAGGAAAGAAACATGGCTATCCACGCAGGCTTCTCTGAGGACGGCGTACACTGGAACCTCAACGAAGAAAAGGTTGAATGGATAAACGACGACCCTGAAACTGCAGAAGCTAACCCCTGGCAGTACGGTTACGACCCCAGATGCGTATGGATCGAGGACAGATTCTGGATTACATGGTGCAACGCATACGGCTGGAAGCCTACAATCGGTGTGGGCTGGACAAAGGACTTCAAGGAGTTCCACCAGTGCGAGAACGCATTCCTTCCCTTTAACAGAAACGGTGTTCTGTTCCCCCGTAAGATAAACGGCAAGTACGTTATGTTCAGCCGTCCTTCAGACAGCGGTCACACACCTTTCGGCGATATGTACCTTTCACAGTCGCCCGATATGAAGTACTGGGGCGAACACAGACACGTTATGGCTCCTATGAAGGGCTGGGAATCACTCAAGATCGGTGCAGGTCCTATCCCGATAGAGACAAGCGAAGGCTGGCTGGTATTCTACCACGGCGTTCTCCAGAGCTGCAACGGCTATGTATACAGCTTCTCAGCTGCTATCCTCGACATCGACAAGCCCTGGAAGGTTAAGTATCGTTGCGCTGAGTACCTTCTCAACCCCAGAGAGTACTATGAGTGCGTAGGCGACGTTCAGAACGTTACATTCCCCTGCGCAGCACTCTGCGACGCTGATACAGGCAGAATCGCTATCTACTACGGTTGTGCAGATACCTGCGTAAGCATGGCATTCACAACTGTTGACGAGGTTGTAGACTACGTTAAGAAGCACAGCAGTGTTTGATTGACCGACAAAGCATAAAACTATCCCCTCCGCAAAAGCGGAGGGGATTTCAATTTGTAGAAAAAGTATGTTTTTTCAAAAAAAGTGCTTGTTCTCTATCCCTATAAGAACGCTTTGTGGGCTTTGCGTCCTGCAAAGCCTTTGGGCGTTCTATCTCGGCATCCTTGCCGAAACCCCAAACCCCTTTCCCTGGGAAAGGGGCTATATTACTGGGGCTACCGCCCCTAGACCCTGTCGGGGGCTACGCCCCTGCGACCCCATTTTTATATAATCAAGAGGTTTATCGACAGTCTGCTATCCCCTCCGCAAAAGCGGAGGGGATTTTTGCGTTATATACGGCTTGAGTCCTGCGGATTATATACCCATTATCTCTTTTTCCTCGGCGGTGAGCTTTGAAGCATATACCTGATACCCTTCTTCTCCGTAACTGTTCAGAACTATATCCATAACCTCACGGAAAATGTACCGCCTTGCTTTTTCGGGATTTAAAAACAGCTTTTTGTCAAGCGTTTCGCCGCCAACCGTGTGACAGCATACATAAAATATAAATTCACGTTTCGCCGTTATCGTGAAATGTTCGCAGTAGCAATTATCTGTGAACGAATAAACCGGCGGAATATCAAGCTCCCGAAAACGTTCTTCGAGAGCCTTTAATTTTTTCGGCACACTTTTATGCTTGGCAGGCTTATCTGTACCGTAAATTTCACGACACATACTTCTGTCTGAAATATGATTTTTGTAAATCTGAATGATGACACAGACAAGCGCCATAACCGCTATGACTGAGCCGATTATAAGCAGTACAGCGCCTAAAGGCGAATCGGTTATCCTTGAGTCGTTCATATTATACCTCAATGATTGTTAATGCGTGTTTGTGCCTGTTGTGCTTGCTGTACTCGTGCCGTTATGTACGGGAACAGTGTAATCCTGCGGCTGAATAGGTGCGCCGCAGTGAGGGCAGGCGTTGCAGCTGCCTACGGTATATACGCCTCCGCAATATTCGCAGGAGGCCTGTTTCATTACGACAGATTGCGGCTGCGGTGCAGTCTGCTGAGGAGGAGCATAGTAGCCGTCAAGCGGCACTTCCTTTGCTCCCTTGTATTTCTTTGCGTCAGGTCGGAAGAATACCATAAAGAATGCGTGTATGCAGACGAACAGGAGTATAAAGATTCCTATTCCGAAGGTTTCACCATCAAATCTGAACTTCATTACAGTAGGAGTAAGTGCGTTAAAGCTGTCGGCGATAGCGTCATTTACCTTTGTTCCCTCGACAAGCAGCCTCTTGTGCAGATCGTTTGTAAAATCGTATGCTACAGATGAAGTAATGATACTGTCGGTATCATCGCCCTGCATACCCTCCCAGTACCAGTTGTTGAATTCATCGTCGGGATCTTTCGGCTGAGAATACACTATCAGCCAGTGCTTTTCGTCATAGAACCGGTTTACATAAAGCTCATAAGCGTACTTCTCAAGGTCGGTATAGTTATCCTCCCAGTCGGAGTTGTACACAGTCATTACCGCAGGAGAAATACCCGTTGTGTTGAAGAAATCCTCAAGTGCGTCGCTTAGCTTCGTTGTATCTCCGAGTACGTTAGCGTCGTCCTGTATAACTATCTGCGAGTTATAATCTACCTTCAGCTTTTCGGGTACGCCGAAAGACGTGAATATCATCAAAAATGCCGCCAGAACAAACGGCACATAGAATATGAGCATTAAAAATCTCAGCTTGCTCGGACCTTTTGATAAATCGGTATCCGAGTAGACGTAGTTCGGAACGCCGTTTCTGTAGTAGACGAATCTTCTTGCACCGGGGAAATATGTTTGGCTGGTTCTTATTCTGCTTGAGCCGCCTCCCGATGATGAACGGTGTGACGAGCTGTGCGATGAGGAGGAGTGGTGGCTTCCGCCCCCGTGAGAGCCTCCGCCCGATGAGTGTGGCATATTATACCTTCTTTCGTGTAACTTTTGATATTATTCTACCATAAATTAACCGTCAAATCAAGATATAAAGCTATTCGGAGTGACGGCCGAAAACTGTAAAGCGTTAAAAATCAAATGTAAAGTCGCACGGCAAAAATGTAAAGTCGGTGTATAGTTTGGCTTTGCTATGCGGAATATGCGGCTTTACAAAAACTTTACCGACTTTATACCATTCCTTGCTTTAATGTAAAGTCCGTTGCGACTATAATATGAAATGTAGCCGGGAGGGAAACCGAACGACAGATAAAAAACGTACATAAATATTATGGAGTATCAGGAAAACTCCGAGGGGTATGACCCTTTAGAAAGGAAACAACATGAACAAGAAGTTAATATCACTTATCGCAGGCGCAGCAATAGTTGCTGCAGCAACAGGCTGTTCCCAAACTGCAACAAGCAGCGTAGCAGGCACATCTGCAAGCGAAGCATCAGCTACAGAAGAACTCAGCGGCACACTGTCAATGAACGGCTCTACATCAATGGAAAAGGTTATCAAGGCTGTTAACGGCGCATTTATGGAAAAGAACAAGGGCGTAACAGTTAACTTAAACCTCACAGGTTCAGGTACAGGCATCCAGGAAGCTTCCGAAGGCAAGTGCGACATCGGTAACTCGTCAAGAAAACTCAAGGATGAAGAAGCTGAAAAGCTTGACGCTACAGTAGTAGGACTTGACGGTATCGCTCTCGTAGTAAACCCTGCAAACAAACTCGAAGACGTCTCACTTGAGGATCTTGCAAAGGTATATTCCGGCGAGATTACAAACTGGAAGAAACTTGGCGGAGATGACAAGGCTATCGTAGTTATCGGCCGTGAGGACGGTTCAGGTACAAGAGATGGTTTCGAGTCTATCGTAATGGGCGACAAGGAACCGAAGTACGCACAGGAACTTGAGTCTACAGGTTCGGTTATCAACGCAGTTGCAACAACAGACGGTGCTATCGGTTACGCTTCACTTGCAAACGTTGACGAAACAGTAAAAGCACTTAAGATCGGCGGCGTTGAAGCTACAGAAGAAAACGTAAAGAGCGGCGCTTACGAAGTACAGAGACCCTTCATCTGCGCAACACTCAAGGGTTCCGATAACAAGCTCGTTAAGGCTTACCTTGACTTCATTCTCTCAGAAGAAGGTCAGGCGCTCGTACTTGCACAGGGTGCAGTTCCCGTAAAGTAAAAACAAGTCGATAATTCCTGTACAGTAAGCACTTTTCCGGTAGCAATCCGTTACCGGAATTTGCTTTATAAGTATGTATAGCCCTGAAAGGATGGTTTACTTGGAAAAGATAAGCGGCGCAGCAGTTGCGGTAGGCTCGGTCGGAAAGCAGAGATCTGCTATAAGAAGTAAAAAATCGGGATTCACAAACGTTACAGAGCGTGTAATGAAGTACATATTTACCGTGTGTGGGATCACAGCGGTAGCGTGCGTCCTGATGATAACAATTTATATGATAATATCGGGTGCTCCCGCCATCGGAAAAATCGGATTGACCGATTTCCTGTTCGGTGACACATGGTACGCAAAGAAAGAACAGTTCGGTATCCTCCCGTTGATTCTCACATCGGTATTCGGTACTCTCGGCGCAATAGTGATCGGTGTTCCGATAGGACTTCTCACAGCGGTGTTCCTGTCCGAGCTTGCACCTAAGGCTATGAAGAACGTAGTAAAGCCTGCGGTCGAGCTTCTTGCGGGTATCCCGTCGGTTATATACGGCTTGCTCGGTGCAAATCTTGTAAAGCCGCTTATGTACGCACTGGAGGAGGTCATTTATGCTAATGATCCTACACATCAGTTCACAGGCGGCGCAAACCTTGCAAGTGCAATAATCGTACTTGCCATAATGATACTCCCCACTATCATAAACATTTCGGAGAACGCAATATCCGCCGTTCCTTCCGAATACAGAGAGGCAAGCTACGGACTGGGAGCAACCAAGATACAGACTATCTTCAAGGTAGTTATCCCCGCCGCAAAGTCGGGTATTGCGTCCGGTGTCGTTCTCGGTGTCGGCAGAGCGATAGGTGAGGCTATGGCTATTATCCTTGTTGCAGGCAACAGCGCAAATATGCCGGAGCTGTTCTCATCGGTAAAATTCCTCACAACAGGTATCGTTGCCGAATTCCCGTATTCGAGCGGACTTCACAGAGAGGCGCTCTTTGCGATAGGACTTGTGCTGTTCGTGTTCATTATGATAATAAATCTGATACTCAACGGTATACTCAAAAAGGGTGGCAAAAAGAAAAAAGCGGCAAAGACCGCAGGAAAGGCGTGATAGATTATGGCAAAAGCAGTTACGAATTCTCTTACTAAAAAGCGCAGAAGAGTAAGCGACATAGTGCTGAAGGCTCTGATTTTTCTTTCGTCCGGCATAGTCGTTGCACTGACGCTCGGTATGATTATATACATAGCCGTAAAAGGCACAGATGGAATGAGCCTGAACTTCCTTACAACTCCGGCGTTCTCATATCCTTATGAAAACTACGGCGTACTCGGCAATATCATCAATACGCTTTATCTTGTAGTGATTACGCTTATCATCGCAACACCTGTCGGTGTAGGTGCGGCAATATATCTTACCGAATACGCAAAGCAGGGTAGACTTACAAGAATTATCGAATTCACTACCGAAACGCTTGCAGGCATCCCCTCAATCATATACGGACTTTTCGGCAGTGTGTTCTTCTACAATATCTTCAAGGTAAACTACTCACTGCTTACAGGTGCGCTGACATTGTCAATAATGGTACTGCCCACCATAATCCGTACCACGCAGGAGGCGATAAAGACCGTACCTATAGGCTACAGAGAGGGTGCTGTCGGACTTGGCGCACCTAAGTGGCATACTATAAGGACCGTTGTTCTTCCCAGCTGTATAGACGGTATACTGACCTCGGTAATCCTGTCCATAGGCAGAATAGTAGGCGAGTCTGCGGCGCTTATCTTCACAGCGGGTATTGCCGCTGAGGTAGGTATAAATTCGCTCGGCGATATTTTCGGCAAGGTGATGAATCAGGGCGGCTCACTCACGGTTCAGCTTTACCAGTACGCACAGCGTGGCGGTGCCGAAATGAAGTACGCATTCTCTACAGCGCTTGTACTGCTTGTAACAGTGCTTATAATCAATATATGCGCAAAGCTGGTAGCTTACAGAATAAGAAAGAAACGCTCGGTATAATGCCGTAAAAGAAAAGAGGATAAACAATGTCAGATATAATCGTACCTCAGAGCGATGTGAAGCTCTGTACAAGAAATGTAAATCTGTATTACGGAGAAAATCACGCTCTCAAGGACATAAACCTTGATATAAAGACAAATAAGATAACCGCCTTCATCGGTCCTTCGGGCTGTGGCAAATCCACATATCTGAAAAGCCTTAACCGTATGAACGATCTTGTGCCGGATTGTAAGATAACAGGCAGGTTCCTGCTTGACGGTGAGGACATCTACGCTGACGGCGTTGATACAAACGTACTGCGCCGCAGGATAGGAATGGTGTTCCAGAAGCCCAACCCCTTCCCGATGAGCATTTACGATAACATAGCATACGGACCGAGAGTGCACGGTATAAAGAGCAAGGCAAAGCTCGACAGGATAGTCGAGGAGAGCCTTATCGGTGCGGCTGTTTTTGACGAGGTAAAGGACAGACTTCATAAATCCGCACTCAGTCTTTCGGGCGGTCAGCAGCAGAGAATCTGTATCGCAAGAGCAATCGCCGTTCAGCCTGAGGTCATCCTTATGGACGAACCTACATCGGCACTCGATCCTGTATCAACGCTTAAAATCGAGGAGCTTATGAACACGCTCAAGGAAAAGTACACGGTAGCTATTGTAACTCACAATATGCAGCAGGCAACAAGAATTTCGGACTACACGGCATTCTTCCTTGTAGGAGAAATGGTCGAGTACGCACCGACAGACGAACTGTTCTCACGTCCCGTTGATAAGCGGACGGAAGATTATATCACAGGACGTTTCGGTTGATTTTATACGTTATGTGTGATATTATATTAGAAAGGGCAAACAGAAATGAGAGAAACATTTGAACATAAGCTCGGCAAGCTGAATAACGATCTTATCCGTATGGGCGGAATGATAGAGGAGGCGATAGCTTCAGCTATCACAGCACTGCGTGACAGCGATGCCGTTCTTGCAAAAAAGGTAGTAGACGGTGACAGAGCGGTAGACGAGGAAGAAAAGAACATCGAGAGCCAGTGCCTGTCTATAATACTGCGTGAACAGCCTGTCGCAAGAGATCTTCGTAAGGTTTCTGCGGCGCTCAAAATGGTGACTGATATGGAGCGTATAGCCGACAATGCCGCAGATATTGCGGAGATCAGCCTTACCGCAGACGTATCCGCTATTATGCACATAGTAAGAGAGATTCAGACTATGAGCGAAAAGGTAATAATAATGGTTTCACACTCTATAGATTCATTTGTAACTACAGATATGACGCTTGCAAATGAAACGATAAAGGCTGACGATGAGGTTGACGAGCTGTTCGTTTCTATAAGAAACCGCATAGTAGAGCTTATAAAGAGCGAGCATTGCAGCGGCGATGTTGCGGTCGATGCCCTTATGATAGTAAAATATCTTGAAAGAATAGCCGACCATGCAGTAAATATCTGCGAGTGGGTGGAATTCTTCAAGACGGGAGAATACAAGAATACCCGTATTATATAAACTTTGGAGGCTGATACAATGGCTGAACGTATCTATATTACAGAGGATGACGACAGTATAAGAGAGCTTGTGACGGTCGCTCTTTCGGCTTATTCATACGAGGTGGAGAGCTTTGTCAGTGCGGAGGATTGCCTTGCCGCAACCGAAAAGCAGGTGCCGGATATATTCCTGTTTGACATAATGCTGCCGGGTATGGACGGTGTGCAGGCGGTGAAGATTCTTCGTGAAAACGAGCAGACAAAGAATACGCCTATACTTATGCTGACAGCAAAATCAGCCGAGATAGACAAGGTGTTCGGGCTTGAAAACGGCGCAGACGATTATCTCACAAAGCCGTTCGGCATTATGGAACTTGCCGCAAGAATAAAGGCACTTTTAAGACGTTCCGGCAGAAGCACGTCGGACAGCGCTTCCGATAAGATTATTGCAGGCGGCATAACGGTAAACACATCTCTCAGAGAGGTTAGCCGTGACGGCAGACCGATAGAGCTTACGCTGAAGGAATACGAGCTTCTTTTGTATCTTCTTAAGAACAGGGCAAGAGTTGTCGGCCGTGAGGAGCTTCTCACGAAAGTGTGGGGCATAGATTTTATCGGTGAAACAAGAACGCTCGATATGCACATAGGAACGCTCAGAAAAAAACTCAGCGATAATGTCGAGAACGCTCATCTTATCAAAACGGTAAGAGGAGTAGGCTACAGATTTATAGGAGAATAACAGGAGGACGTACAGATGAAAAAAGCACTTATAGTACGTTTCCTTATAGTAATTGCGATAGTTATGTCGGTGTGCGTTGTATCTGCTACCGCACTTCTTTCAAGCACGGAGCAGAACGTCAGAAAAAGCGATATGCTGACTTCTCTCGGACTTATCCGTGTGATATATGAGGACGAAGCTAACCACGACTATGACCTTGCAAACAGATTAAGCTCACTTGTCGGCAACGCCAGAGTGAGCTTTATCAATAAGGACGGAACTGTATTTGTAGATACCTATATCGACGGTGAGCCGGACGATAACCACAGCACCCGTGAGGAGATAAAGCAGGCAGAACTTACAGGAAGCGGAGTAGCCGTAAGATATTCAAAGACGCTCGGCAAAAATCAGATCTATGCCGCTATGAAGGTTAAGGATGACGATATAATCAGAATAAGCTACAATATAAACAGCTATATGGATTTTGCGTCAATGTTCATAGCGCCTATGCTGATAGCTGCCGCAATAGGCATAATAGCAGGGCTTATAGCAGTAAGCAGTGTTGCCCGCCAGATAATGAAGCCGATAAACAGCATATCAAAGGCTATGAGCGGTATGAAATATGTCGGCGACGAAAAAATCTCTGCGGAGCTTGACGAGATACCCTCGCACAAATACCCCGAGCTTGATGAATTTGTCACAATGTTCAATTTTATGCGTAAAAGCATACAGGATAATATGAAGACGCTTGAAAACGAGCGTGAAAAGGAACGCTTCATACTTGAAAGCCTTCAGGACGGTGTAATTCTTTACGATAACGATTTATCTGTCATATCAATCAACCGTGCCGGGCTTAAGCTGCTCGGTGCTTCCGAGGAAAGCGGCGCTTCAACCGTACCCGAGCTTGCAAGAAAGCCCGAGATAATCAGCGGAGCGGAAAAAGCGGCAAACGAAGACAGGACGGTAACTATAGAAAGCACAGTTGACGGAAGGATTTTGCTCGTGCAGATATTCCCCGTATCCAAAAGCGGAATAGATGCAATGCACGGCGGACTTATGGTTATCCGTGACGTTACCGACAAGCGTATGTCCGAACAGCTAAAAGCCGACTTCTTCGCAAATGCCGGACACGAGCTGAAAACGCCGTTGACGGCAATTTCGGGCTTTGCCGAGCTTCTTGAAAACGGACTTGTGCCTAAGGATAAGAAGGATTATTACATCGGAAAAATTCTTACCGAAGCCAAGAGAATGTCAACGATCATCAGCGACATTCTTGAAATATCCTCCCTTGAAAATAAGACCACAGCCGAGGAAGTGACCGACTGCAAGCTGTCCGAGATATGCACAGCGGTAAAGGAATGTCTGGAGCCTGCGGCTTGCGCAAAGAACGTCACGATAGAACTGTCAGGTGACAGCTTTACCGTCCGTGCCGCATACAAGCACATATACGAGCTTGTCGAAAACATAGTCAGCAACGCCATAAAGTACAACAAGGACGGCGGCAGAGTAGAGATAACGCTTCACGATATGGGTGAGACAGGCTGTATCTATGTAAGGGATAACGGCATAGGCATTCCTAAGGAGTCGCTTAACCGTGTATTTGAGCGTTTCTACAGAGTGGATAAGGGCAGAAGCACCAAAGAAGGCAGTACCGGTCTGGGTCTTTCCATAGTAAAGCATATCGTCAACTGCTACGGCGGTACGGTAACTCTTGACAGCGAGCTTGGCAAAGGCACTCTTGTCTGCGTAAGACTGCCTGTTGCAAAGAATATTTCGGAGTAACCGCATATTTGATTTTTCGCTTGACACAGCGTTGCATTTATGATACACTAAACATATAATGAAGCATAAGTGCAAAGACCGTGTATGGCAAGAGTAACCGGGAAAAAGTTTCACAGAGAGCCGTGTAAGGTGAAAGACGGCAGACTGATTTACGGCGAAGTGCGGCTGTACGGATTATTTATCCGGGTCGGTAGAGGGAACGTTAGACTTATCAGTATCTCTGCCCGTGTAGTCTGCGTTAAAGACATAAAGGGAGTGTAAGCTCCGAAGCGAAGTGGAACCGTGATAGAAATATCGCCTTCGTCTGTTATGCAGACGAGGGCGTTTTTATTTTCGGAGAAGGGTAGGAAACATATGTTCGATAAAATTAAAGCGGATATAAAATCGGTCAGAGAACGAGATCCTGCCGTAAAGAGCGATCTCGAGGTGTTTTTCCTGTATCCCAGCTTCAAGGCTGTAAGGGCATACCGCAGGGCGCATAAATGGTATCTTAAAAAGTATTATTTCATTGCAAGGTGGATATCACAGCGTGCTTTGCGAAAAACGGGTATAGAGATACACCCCGGCGCAACGATAGGAAAGGGCTTGTTCATCGACCACGGAAGCGGCGTTGTAATAGGCGAAACTACCGAGATAGGCGACTACTGCACGCTTTATCAGAACGTAACGCTCGGCGGTACGGGTAAAGATACCGGTAAACGTCACCCCACGCTCGGCAACAATGTAATGGTAGGCTCAGGCGCAAGGGTTCTTGGTCCTTTCAAGGTGGGCGATAACGCAAAGATAGCCGCAAATGCAGTTGTGCTGTCGGAGGTACCGCCTAACTCAACTGCGGTCGGCGTTCCTGCAAGGATAGTCCGCCGTGACGGTCAGAGGGTAAATGCCTGTGACCTTGACCAGATACACATTCCCGACCCTGTGGCACAGCAGATATGTGCCTTGCAGAGCAGGCTTGAAACAATGCAGAGCGAGATAGATCTGCTAAGAGAAGAACTTAAAGAAAACAATATTAAATAAAAGCGAGGATAAGAAAATGCAGTTATATAATTCACTGTCACACAAAAAGGAAGAATTCGTGCCGAATGTCGAGGGCAAGGTAAATATGTACACCTGCGGACCTACTGTGTACCACTTTGCACACATAGGAAATCTGCGCAGCTACATTATGGAGGATGTGCTTGAAAAGTACCTGCGCTATGTCGGTTACGATGTAAAGCGTGTAATGAACATTACCGATGTAGGACATCTGACAAGCGACGGCGACACGGGCGATGACAAGATGCTGAAGGGCGCAAAGCGTGAGCATAAGACGGTTATGGAGATAGCAAAGTATTACACAGACGCTTTCTTCGAGGACTGCACTAAGCTGAACATCAAGCGTCCCGACGTTGTAGAGCCTGCAACGCACTGCATCGCAGATTTCATCAAGGTAATTTCTTCCCTTATTGAAAAGGGCTACGCTTACGAAGCAGGCGGAAATATCTATTTTGATACCTCCAAACTCGAAAAATATTATGTTTTCAACGATTTCAAGGAGGAAGACCTTGCGGTTGGCGTTCGTGAAGGCGTTGAGGAGGACGGCAACAAGAGAAACAAGGCAGACTTCGTTCTGTGGTTCACAAAGTCAAAGTTTGACGATCAGGAACTCAAGTGGGACAGCCCGTGGGGAGTAGGCTACCCCGGCTGGCATATCGAGTGCAGCTGCATAAGTATGAAGCATCTCGGTGAATATCTTGACATTCACTGCGGCGGCATCGACAACGCATTCCCCCACCACACAAACGAGATAGCACAGAGTGAGGCTTATCTCGGTCATAAGTGGTGCAACTACTGGTTCCACGTTCACCACCTTAATACAAACAGCGGCAAGATGAGCAAGTCAAAGGGCGAATTCCTTACGGTATCCCTGCTTGAGAGCAAGGGCTACGACCCCGTGATATACCGTTTCTTCTGCCTGCTGTCACACTACAGAAAGTCGCTCGTATTCTCTTATGAGAATCTTGATAATGCAAAGGGCGCATACGAAAAGCTGGTCGCTAAGATAGCACAGCTTTTAAAGGCGGAGCAGGGCGAGGTTGACAAGGCGGCTTACGATAAGCTCCGTGAGGGCTTCACCGCCGCTATGGACAACGATATAAACACATCGCTTGCAATCACTGCACTGTATGACGTATTAAAGGCTGACGCAACACCCGCAACAAAGCTGGCGCTTATCGCTGACTTCGACAAGGTGCTTTCGCTGTCGCTTATCGAAAAGGCAAAGACGGTAAATGAAAAGCCCGCCGATACAAATGATGAGCTTCCTGCCGAAATTCTTGAGCTTGCCGAGCAGAGAAAGCAGGCACGAAAGGATAAGAGTTTCGCACTTGCCGATGAGCTTAGAGATAAGATAACCGCAATGGGTTACACCGTCGAGGAAACAAGACAGGGAACGGTTATAAAGAAGAAGTAAGCAGGTTAATATGGCAAAAACGAGAGGCTGTTCTTTATTAAGGAGCTTCCCGCATTAACATTCACCGCAGTGTTTCCACTGCGGGGCAGTCTGTCGAAAAACCTCTATCGTTGATAAAAAAGGGGTCGCAGGGGCGTAGCCCCCGACAGGGTCTAGGGGCGGTAGCCCCTGTAATATAGCCCCTTCCCACGGGGAAGGGGTTTGGGGTTAGGGATAGAGAATTTGCTCTATTTTTATAAAAAAAGACTTTTTCTACAAACTGCACCGCAGTGCTTCCACTGCGGTGTTTTTGCGTTTGTGGTTGCACTGTCGTGGAAGTTATGGTAAAATGTAAGTACAAAATAATACGGGAGGCAGTTATGAATAATATTGATAAGCTCACACAAAAAATATTCAGCAAATTCAATGACGATTCGTTATTCTATTGCAATATATATCTGACCGGAACGGAAGAAAACAATGCCGTTGTTCTCTTTGATATGGAAGGTTTCATTTTAAAGGTTTGCCTTGACAAAGTTAAAACCGAATATACAATGCTTGAAGACAGCTATGTGCTTGTCTATGAGATGTGCATTGATGAAAATGAAAATGTGATTCATTTCTCAGTATGGAGCGAAGAACGAGGTGATGAAGATTTTGAACTGAAGTTTGATTGCGCAAATGCGGAAATGATGCTGTGCAGGAAAACATATAACTCCGATGGCGTATGGGCTATAGTAGTCTGTATGGCGGCTAATATATATGACAGATACAGCTTTGATGAAACTTTCATCAGCGAAGCTGAGCGTAATTACCTACCGCTTGTGCTTGAACTTATGGAAATTACAGACGGTTCTAAAGCAAAACCCGAATTACCGGTTCTTACTGCTTATGCCGAAAAGTACGGCTTGAATGAGTTTATCGCAAGCGTCTTAAAGAATGCCGGACGTGATAAAACAGGATTTTCAAATAAACGTTTCAGCGGCCTTGATGATGTGAAATATGAACCGCTCTGGCGTGAATTGTATACGATTTTTTGTGGGCTTTGCAAGGATTATCCCACTATATCGGAAATAATCGGACTTGAACCCGAAAACATTCGGATAAGAAAAAACATCACCGATACGCTTTATAAAGCCGGCTATGAGGGCGTTTATCCCGATTTCAGAAAAACGGGTGAACTTAAAGGCGTACATCTTGCCCAAAGTCATGATACGGCATATTTTGTCGGTAATGAAAAGAATGTTCTTTATATGGTGCACTGCGATGAAATGTGTTCCGATGGAGAACCGGTAATTATATTCAGAAGCGGAACTATTATAATGAAAGACGGCTTTGACAGTGACACCGCCGATATTTATTCGAGTATGTTCCGCAATGGCGGTTATCATATTTCAAACAATTTTGCGTGCTGTGCAGGAAACGAGGATATTTCACAAGCCGCCGCAATAGCTGTAAAGAGAGCAGAATTGAAAAAGCTTACACGAAAGGAATGTGAAGTGGCAGACTTTGATAAGAATTTTTTGTCGTTCCTTCCTGTCGGAATGCTGATGGGACTGATTTTCGGCGTTTTATGGACGCTCGGTATGATGATTTTTGAGTTTCTGTTTGAAATGTTCGCCGGGAGCGGTGCCGTTGAGGCGTTACAAGCGATAGTTGACAGTAGGTGGCTCTGTGCGTTCGGAGCGTCCGGACTTGTGTTCGGGCTTGCTATGACGGTCATAATGTATTTGGCAGGAAGAAAATAAGAGGTATAAATTATGCTTACTATGAGAAAAGGTTTTTCGATTCCCTTTGCCGATAAGCTCAGCGAAGGTTATAAAACGGACGGAAAATTATTTACCGCAAACGTATCGGCACAAAAAACTCTGCCCTTGCTTGAAAATTTCATAAAACTGCACGAAAACGAGAGGCTGTTCTTTATTCTGGAGCTTCCCACTCCCCAAACCGCCGAGCCTAAGGACGAAAACGGGAACATCATCGCTTTCCACAAGGATATTTATTATCTTGACGATTGCACCTCCGCTATGATAAGAGATGTGATGGATATTGTCGGGAAAATACTTCTCGATGACGGAATATCGCAGTTCGGTGTCGGCTCTCATATAACAAACGATGAAATGATGATATGCAAGTACAATATAGTCAATCTGTACCGTGACGATGAGCAAAGCACCCTTTATGACGGATTTTTCGAAAATGCCGGCATACGCAAGGAGAATAACCTCGTCACCGCATCGGATATGCTTTCTCCCACAACTCCGGGCGAATGCACAATGTGCGAACAGGACGGCAGGACAGTTTATGATATACCGCCCGTGTTCGCCGAGCTTGGAATGTATATGGCGGAAAGATGCGAGGAATAAGAATATTCACAGCGTGACATAAAAAGCATATAATACTAAAAAAGCGACAGAAGTTACGGTGGCTCCGCCCTTGAATTGCCGTACATGGCTTTACCTGTCGCTTTTTTTGATTTCAGAACCCGTACAGGCGGTAGTTTTTACATAAATATTGCGAGAAATTTAAACTCATGTTGCAAAAATCCACCCGTTATTCAGGATAAACACCGAAAAATGAATTAAAGCTGCAGGAATCTGCAGTATGACGGATATTTACATTCATACGTCATAATTGGTAAAAAACGTCCCGATTCCGATAAAAAGAAGTGAAAAACCTGAAAATCAGTCATATACACAATCCGATTTTCAATATACTGTTGGCACAAATGCATAACCGCTTTATGAAAAATTCATCAAGATATTATGCAGATTTCACAAAATGCAAGAAACGAATAAAAAACTTGCAAAAAAGCGTTGACAAATCACCCCACCGTCAGTATAATAATACTTGTAAGCAACGGAGCTACACGAACACAAAAAGTTCGTGCGGCTCCTTTTGTTTTAAGCGGGATTGCAAAAGTTCTGCAGTATCTGCAAAGGCGCAGAGGGGTGCAGATAGAATTTTTTCAGACCCGTTTCAAGAAAAAAGCGGCACAGCCGCAGTCAGAAAATTACCTATTGAAAGGGGCGGTTATCAATGGATTTCTTATCCACGCTAACTCTTGCTGCCGAGTCGGCAGACAAAATTCAGGAAACCGTTAACGCCACGATGTTCAACGTCGGCGACGGCAACGGTATATGGTACCTTATCGGTGCCGCATTGGTATTCTTTATGCAGTGCGGTTTCGCAATGGTTGAAACAGGTTTCACCAGAGCAAAGAATGCCGGCAACATTATAATGAAAAACTTAATGGACTTCTGCCTCGGTACGATTGCATTCGTGCTTCTCGGCTTCGGTCTGATGCTTGGCGAAGATACATTCTTCGGACTTATCGGTGTTCCGAATCTTGACGTTCTTACTCAGCTTTCAGACTTCAACAGATGTGCAGAGTTCGTATTCAACTTAGTATTCTGCGCTACCGCAGCAACGATAGTTTCAGGTGCTATGGCAGAGCGTACAAAGTTCATCAGCTACTGCATCTACTCATTCGTTATCAGCCTTGTGGTTTATCCTATCGAGGCTCACTGGATCTGGGGCGGCGGCTGGCTCGCACAGCTCGGCTTCGTTGACTTTGCAGGTTCAACGGCAATACATATGGTCGGCGGTCTTACGGCTCTTATCGGTGCCGCAATGGTCGGACCCCGTATCGGCAAGTTCAGCAAGGACGGTAAGCCCAGAGCTATCTTAGGCCACTCGATCCCTCTCGGCGCACTCGGCGTATTCATCCTCTGGTTCGGTTGGTACGGATTCAACGGTGCCGCAGCTTCCAACGTAGATTACCTCGCAGATATATTCCTTACCACAACAATTGCTCCTGCAGTTGCAACGGTAGTAACGATGATATTCACTTGGCTCAAGAATGGCAAGCCCGATGTTTCGATGTGCCTTAACGCATCGCTCGCAGGACTTGTAGCTATCACAGCTCCCTGTGCAGACACAGACGCACTCGGCTCAGCAATAATCGGTATTGTTTCAGGCTTACTGGTTTGCTTCGGTGTTTGGCTGCTCGACTACAAGCTCAAAGTTGATGACCCTGTCGGCGCAGTAGCAGTACACTTCTTCAACGGTCTATGGGGCTCTATCGCAGTAGGCTTATTCGCAACAGGTAAAGGTCAGAACGGCATCACGGGCCTGTTCTACGGCGGCGGTTTCAGCCAGCTTGGTATCCAGTTACTCGGTGTTGTTTCGGTTTGCGCATTCACAGCAGTAACGATGTTCCTGACATTCTATATCTTAAAGCACACAATCGGCCTCAGAGCTTCAAGAGAAGAAGAGCTCAAGGGTCTTGATACGACAGAACACGGTCTGCCGAGTTCCTACGCAGATTTCGTTATCGCAGGCGACAGTGTATACAGCGGTTCTTCCGCAGAAGATACAGCAGTTGTTACTACGGCTGCTCCTGTTGAAACCTCTGTACCCGTACAGCACGTTTCAAAGGCAAGAGCTCCTATCAGCGACAGCGATGTAAAGATGACAAAGGTAGACATTATCGCAAACCAGGAGAAGTTCGAAGTTCTCAAGCACGCACTTTCATCTATCGGCATCACCGGTATGACGGTATCTCATGTAATGGGCTGCGGTATGCAGAAGGGTTCAACTGAGTTCTATCGTGGTGTTCCCGTAGACGCAAGACTTCTTCCCAAGATGAAGGTCGAGATCGTAGTTTGCAAGGTTCCTGTTGAAAAGGTCGTAGAGGTTGCCAAGAATGCACTCTATACCGGTAAGATAGGCGACGGTAAGATTTTCGTATACGACGTTGAAAACGTAATCAAGGTTCGTACAGGCGAAGAGGCTTACGAGGCTCTGCAGGATAACGATTAACGGTAATCCGGAATTTAACATTGGTTCTTCCTTGAATGTTTTGCACCGTCCTTTTTATAAGGGCGGTGCATTTTTGTGTTAAACACTTGCTTTTTTCCCCGAAATGTAGGATAATATACTATAGATATTTCAGACTGTGGAAAAATCTCTATCGTTATCAAAAAATGGGGTTGAGGGGCGTAGCCCCCAACAGGGTCTAGGGGCGGTAGCCCCAGTAATATAGCCCCTTCCCAGGGGGAAGGGGTTTGGGGATAGGGATAGAGAACTTTTTCTATTCTTTTAAATAACAGACTTTTTCTACAAGCTGTAATATACTATAGATATTTATGCCCCGTCGGCAAATAAAAAACAAGAGGTATTACTATGCAATTCAGACAGGTAGATGTATATACGAAAAGTGAAGCGATACAGGTGCTTGTAATGCGCCTGTCCGAGCTTGGACTTAACGGATTTATAATTCACGACCCCGCCGATTTTGAGGAGTTCCTCGAAAACAAGGAATATAACTGGGATTATGTAGACGACAGCCTTATGGGACTTAAAACCGTAGAACCGCATATAACCTGCTATGTGCAGGATAATGAGCAGGGTGCGGAAATGCTCTCTGCGCTCGGCGGCACTCTTGATGAGCTTAAGGAAAATGATACGGATGATTTTTACGGAAGCCTTGACGTAACGATAGATTGCGTGCGTGAGGAGGACTGGGCAAATAACTGGAAACAGTATTACAAGCCATTCACGGTAGGCGAAAAGCTGATAGTAAAGCCGAGCTGGGAGGAAGTAGAGAATACAGACGGCAGAAAGATACTTGAGATCGACCCTGCTTCGTCATTCGGAACAGGTCAGCACCACACCACACGTCTTGTAATGGAGCTTCTCGAAAAGCAGATACACGAGGGCGACAGAATGCTCGATCTCGGCACGGGAAGCGGCATACTGTCCATCGCAGGACTTCTGCTCGGCGCAAAGCAGGCGGTAATGGTGGATATATTCGAAAACTCGGTACGCACCGCAAAGGAAAATACCGAAAAGAACGGCTTCGGCAGTGATATGGTTTCCGCTTATATAGGAAATATCAGCGATGATGAGCCGCTCAGAGAGAAGATAGGCACAGGCTTTGATATAATTACCGCCAATATAGTAGCTGATGTAATCGTGTCAATGTCGCCCTATTTCAGCGGATTTTTAAAGAAGAACGGCAAGCTGATAGTGTCGGGCATTATCACCGAGCGACTTGACGAGGTGCTGTCGGCACTGAAGGAAAACAATATAAAGGTAGAAAGCATATCGGAAAAAGAGGGCTGGAACGCTATTCTCTGCACCTGCAATCCGTAACGTAAAATGCGTATGCACCATATAATGAGATAAACTGTCAGAAGGAGTTGATCTTATGAGTGGTGCATACTTAATGCTTTTCGCTATGATTTTTCTCGGTATTATGGGGGCTGTTAACGTTATTCTTTTCATCGGAGATCTCGGCATGCCTGCCACTCCGCCTGTCAGCGTAACGCCCGACGGCTGTGACGATGTGGAGGGAAAGGTAAGAGCCGCCCTTAAAGCGACAGACGGCAAGGTTATAATAAATGCCGGCGAAGAATTGCTCAGCGACAGCGAGTTCGCCGTTATATGCCGTAATCTTATCGCTGACTGTCCGAGAGTGACACTTAGAGCGACAAAGAAAAAACAGATATAGAATCTGAAGAACTGGAGGCTGCGTGTTGGATAATCAGAAGGTCGATATTTCCGTAGAGCTGAGCGGCTCTGTGGAGGACGTTATATATAAAAATGCCGATAACGGCTATACTGTCATAAATCTCGGCTGTGACGAAGGACTTATAGCAGTAGTCGGAAATCTGGGAGATGTGAACGAGGGCGAACGGCTTAGTCTGCGTGGCGGATGGATAACAAGCCCGAAGTACGGCAGACAGTTCAAGGCGGCAATGTGCGAGCGTTCAATGCCCGAAACGGAAAGCGAAATATCCGCCTATCTCGGCTCAGGCGTTATAAAAGGGCTCGGTCCGGCCATAGCAAAGAAAATAGTAAAGCAGTTCGGCACGGAAGCACTGGATATAATAGATAACGATTGTATGCAGCTCACCGTGATAAAAGGCATAACCTCCGACAAGGCACTGTACATATCAAACGAATATCACAAGATAACAGGTGTAAACGAGGTCATAAAATTTCTTGGCGAATATAATTTCGGACCTGCCCACGCAATAAGCGTATGGTCTGCATTTGAGCACGACAGCATAAAGCAGATCAAGACAAACCCTTACATACTATGCACAAGCGGCATAGATATAGATTTTCGCTCGGTCGATCGTATGGCGGCAGATCTCGGCTTTGATGCGGAGAACAGCGATCGTGTACGGGCAGGTATAGTGTACGTTCTGCACGAAAACGCAAACGCAGGTCATACCTGCCTGCCGACTGAAAAGCTGCGTGAATCCGTCTGCGATAATCTCGGGATTGAACGCAGACAGTTTGAATCCTGCCTTGACGACTGTGAGGAAAAGGACTGGGTAGTAAGAATAACGCTCGGAAAGCGTGAGTTTGTGTATCTCCCCGAATACTACCTTGCCGAAACTTATATTGCGAAAAAACTGGCCTTTATGCTGAGAACCTCCGCACAGTATGAAAAGGATTATTCCGATGAGATAAGAGGAGTAGAGTTTTCGGAGAATATACAGTACGAGGATCTTCAGCGTGCGGCTATCAGCGCCTGCCTTACAGGCTCTGTATTTATTCTGACAGGCGGTCCCGGCACAGGTAAAACCACGACCCTGAACGGCGTTATCAAGATTCTTAAAGCGCAGAAGAAACGCATACTTCTGTGCGCCCCGACAGGCAGAGCGGCAAAGCGTATGTCCGATCTCACAGGTGAGCCTGCAAGAACTATCCACAGATTGCTTGAGGTCGATTTTACCGCAAAGGGCGAGCTTAAATTCAAACGCAACGAAACAAATCCGCTCCCTGCCGATGTTGTAATAGCCGATGAAATGTCGATGGTTGATGCACTTCTTATGTGTTCGCTTGTAAGAGCGATTAAGCCCACATCTAAATTCATTATGGTAGGCGACTCAAATCAGCTTCCGTCCGTAGGCGCAGGAAACGTGCTGAAGGATCTTATAGCGTCGCATTATATTCCGTCAGTGGAGCTTAAAGAGATATTCAGACAGGCGGCACAGAGTCTTATAGTAACAAATGCCCACAGGATAGTAAATGGCGAATTTCCCGTACTTGATGACAGACAGAACGACTTCTTCTTTATGAACAAGTCGCTTGAAAGCGATATTGCCGAGCTTGTGATACAGCTTGCAAAACAGCGTCTGCCCGACACCTACGGATTTTCGCCCATAGACGATATACAGGTGCTTTGCCCTACAAAAATGGGTATGGCAGGAACAAAAGAGCTTAATAAACAGCTCCAGTCGGCACTGAACCCGCCGTCACAGAATAAGGCGGAGCTGAAATTCTTCGATGTTATTTTCAGAACAGGCGACAAGGTAATGCAGACGAAGAATGATTATGATGTGCTGTGGACAAAAAACAATGAAAAGGGAAGCGGAATTTTCAACGGAGATATAGGAATAATCCGCTCGGTAGACCGCTTTTCCCAGAACGTGACCATAGACTTTGAGGGCAGAGTAGCGATATACACCTCCGAAATGCTGAGAAGGCTCGAACACGCTTATGCCATCACGATACATAAAAGTCAGGGCAGCGAGTATGATGCGGTGATAATTCCGATAACCGCCTTCACGCACAACCTGCTTTACAGAAATCTGCTTTACACGGGAGTTACCCGTGCTAAGAAAATGATAATAGTTATCGGCACAAGGGAGCTTGTGAAAACTATGGTGGATAACAACAGGAAGATGCTGCGTTATTCGCTGTTAAGACCGCTGCTCGAAATAGAGATGAACCGCAAGGATACCGAAGAAATCGATGACGAAAAAACACAGAGCGATTAATATCCCCATGATATTAAAACAAAAACCGATTATTAATACAGCATAATGAAATGTATCGCCAACACTGCTTAAAACAGTTTCCGTACCGACAAGGCATTAATAATTTCGTGAGTACATCTGTGCAACTGCTCTAACATTGACTCTTCAAAAAACGCCACTAACCTGAGATATATGTACTAATATGCGGACGTGTAGCGTTAAGCGTCCCTGCTTGGACAGGATATACAATGTTCTGGTGGTTATTCGAGTTTCGCCAACACCCCGACGGGGTGGGGGTGTGAGTAAGGAAAGAGGGAGCCACGAGGGAGAGAACCTAAGAGATAGGGAGAGGGGCTGTCAAGTCCCTTGCCCTAGTCTCTTTGGTTCTTTCCCTCGTCAATATTGACAGGTGCATTTATTCGAATAGCGAACCCGAGAAGTGCTATCCGACAAAAAGAACTATCGGTAGCTTATTATCATAGTCAGAACTGAACAATATAGCATAGCCACATCAGACAAAAAACTTTTTCAACAAGCAAAAACCGTATGCCCCGATAAAGTGCATACGGTTTATTTCTGATATATCGGCTTTGTTTCGTTTTCCGCCGTTAATTTTTTTTCTTCTCTTTCCTGAACACAAACACCTTGCTGAAAACATAATTCAGTACCAGCACAACAATGTTCGAGAACACCTTAGCACAGAACTCATAAAGCCCGTTCTCGATGCCCGGAAGATTTACAAGCAGGAACATTATTATAAGGTCAACAAACAGCGTGAACAGCCTTGCCGCATAGAATGACAGTGCCTGAAGGGTGTTTTTTGCAAAGCCCTTTACCTTGCTTTGAAATACCCATATCCTGTTCGTGATATACGCAAATGTTACCGACACTATCCACGATATGATGTTGGGCAATACCGTTGAAGAATCCCCTCCGCTGAAATTGAGCCTGTACGTCCATTTTAAAAACAGAGGTACGCTTTCTTCACTCGGGAATATACAGCGGATTATAAAATATGTCACTATCGACACAAGCGTTGTAAGCGCCCCGAAGATAACATACATTATTATCTCACGGTATCTTGTGAAAAGCTCCTTCCACTGCGACGGGTGCAGAGCCATTTTAAATATTTCCTTGATCTTGTCCAATTACATATCCGCCATTTCGTCAAAATCTTCGCTGTGCAGATTGTCCTCGCCCATATCGCCGTGACCGTGCAGGTTTGCACCGACCATATCTCTGCCTCTTACCATATACTTGTCACGCTCCAGCTTTACCGCCTCGTCAAGAATCTTCTTTACCTCTCTCGGCTTTTTGACGGATTTAAGCTCCTTGTTCGGAGTATCGCAATCCCTTGACGTTACCACGATAGTACCGCATCCTACCATTCTCTGACCCAGTGACAGCTTCATGGTCTTGTCGACTATCTTGTAAAGCTCGATTTCGTCCTCCTTGATATTGAGAAATCCCACCTTCGTATATAATACGCTTGACGTAATTATATATCTTGTAAATGAGATAGGCATACCCATTATGCACTTTTTGCCGGTCCACAGAATTTCGCCGTAATCACGCTCGAGCTTTTTCATATTAGCCATAACATTTTTCCTTTCGCTTACCAGAGCTTGTCTTCGTGCGGACATCGGTTGATAGCATAAGCTGCCCTCATCTCCACAAAACAACCGCATTTACTGCACATACCGTTAATAAGGCAGTCGCACTCCGTACATATTTCAAGACGTTTTTTGTACAGCGCTTCATCAGCTTTTTTCTCATCGGGAATAAGTTCTATATTCTCTTTGATATTCTGAAACGCTTCGGCACTCATACGGCTCAGCAGACATCTTTTGCAGACGTTCATGAAAGAATGATTTCAACAACACTGCAAGGCGGAAGCGTGAATGTTATTCCGCTGTCGATCTTTGTTATCTTGTCAAATTCCGTGATTGTAACGTTTTCCGGCTCATCAAAGGTGTTGTGAGCGTTGCTCTCTGCACTCAGTATCCTTGCCCTTACAGAGTCAAAACTGAATCCGCGTATATCCGCTTCTATCGTCTTGCATTCCGTAAGCGAGCAGTTTGAAACCGTTAAAGTCATTTCGTTGTCGCTGTTTACCGATACGCTCTGCGAAATAATGGGAAGATTATATCCCTCCTGCTTTTCGTCCTCTATACTGCTGTAGCACAGCTCTGCGTTCTGGTGGTTCTTATACAGATCGAACACATGATATGTAGGTGTCAGTATCATTTTTTCGCCTTCCGTAAGGATAAGCGCCTGAAGAACGTTTACCGCCTGCGCAAGATTTGCCATAGAGATTCTGTCGCAGTGGCTGTTGAAAATGTTCAGATTGATCGATGCCACCATAGCGTCACGCATCGTATTCTGCTGGAATAAAAATCCCGGGTTAGTGCCTTCCTCTACATTATACCACGTTCCCCACTCATCTACAACCAGTTTTATGTTATTTTCGGGATTATTTACATTAAGAATATCGCAGTGACGCTTTACAAGCGTTTCCATATACCATGTTTTTTCAAGCGTTATGTAATATTCCTCGTCAGTAAATCCGGTAGCGTTGCCCTTATCTTCCCATTGTCCCTTAGGCACAGTATAGTAGTGCAGGCTCAACGCATTAGTGTGATTCGGCGTGATATTCTCTGTTATAACCTTCGTCCAGTTATAATCATCCCCATTCGGTCCGCAGGCGACCTTGTAAAGCTGATTTGCCCCGTAGTTCCTGCAATATGTCTGATACTGCTTGTAAAGTGCGGAATACTGCTCCGCCGACATATTTCCTCCGCAGCCCCAGTTTTCGTTTCCCACTCCGAGATACTTCAGCTTCCACGGCTTTTCCCTGCCGTTCTTCTTTCTTAACTGCGTCATAGGCGAATCGTTGTCCGAGGTGATATATTCTATCCACTCTGACATTTCCCGTACAGTACCCGAGCCGAGATTGCCCGTCAGATACGGCTCACAGCCTACCATCTCGCAGAAATTGAAGAATTCGTGCGTGCCGAAGCTGTTGTCCTCGGTCACTCCGCCCCAGTGGGTATTTATCATCTTCTTGCGCTGTGACTTTTCGCCTATGCCGTCCTTCCAGTGATACTCGTCCGCAAAGCATCCGCCCGGCCAGCGCAGAACAGGCATCTTAATATTCTTAAACGCCTCGACAATATCGTTTCTGATACCGTTAGTATTCGGAATACTGCTGTCCTCCCCAACATAAATACCGTTATAGATACATCTGCCCAGATGCTCAGAAAAATGACCGTAGATCTCCGGGTTTATATGCCCCTTTCTGTCACTGCCGTTTACGTACATTTTTGTGCTCATAGCTTTTTCCTTTCTTGATGTTTTATGCAAAGCCTGTTTACGACACCTCTTGCCGTATGTAACGATTTTAGCATAATAACGGCATTTAATCAATAACTTTTTGTGCAAATTCACACAATTTAATTTGTTGCCTCGGTTGACAGGAGAACCGTTAAGCTATATAATATTATAGAAAACAGCATAGAAAAGAGGTATTTTATGAGGTATAAAGCACTTATTTTTGACCTTGACGGTACGCTTTTGAATACGATTGACGATCTTGGCGACAGCGCAAATCACATTTTGTGCAAATTGGGATTTCCTACCCACACGATAGACGAATACAAATATTTTGTCGGAAACGGCATACCTAAGCTGATAGAGCGGTGCTTACCGCCCGACAGGCAGGAGTATAAGGAGCAGGCGCTCGCTATGTTTATGGAGTATTATTCCGCTCATAGCGAGGATAAGACCGCCCCCTATGACGGCATACCCGAGCTTTTACGCTCCGCTCGTGAAAAGGGTATGAAGCTCGGTGTCATAACCAATAAGGCGCACGATATAGCACAGCAGGTCGTTCCGCATTTTTTAGGCGGCGGCGTGTTCGATTATATAAGAGGACTCGACGACAGGATAAAGGCAAAGCCTTGCCCCGACGGTGCGCTTGACGTAGCTGAAAAGCTGGGTGTACAGCCCTGCGAGGTGCTGTACATAGGCGACAGCGGAGTCGATATGCAAACTGCCGTAAATGCAGGCTTTACCTCCTGCGGAGTTTTGTGGGGCTTTCGCACCGAAAAGGAGCTTCGTGACAACGGTGCAAAGTATATCGCCCGTAAGCCTGCAGACATTCTTGAAATAATAAGCAAGTGAGGGCAGAGTGAGGATAGTATGAGAAAACAGTTTCTTGAGATAGGTAAGATAGTAGCAACACAAGGACTTGGCGGCGAAGTCAGAGTACAGTATTACTGCGACAGCGCCGATGTTATATGCAGCTTTGACAGGCTGTTTTTGGGAAAGGACAAGCAGGAACTTGAGGTCGAAAAGGCACGTCCCCATAAAACTCTCGCCGTGCTTAAACTCGGCGGTATAGATAATGTTGACGAGGCTAAGACGATAGTCGGTAAAATGCTGTATATGGATCGTGACGATGTGGAACTGCCCGAGGGCGTAAACTTCATTCAGGATCTTATCGGCCTTGAAGTCCGTGATGCAGATACGGGCAAGGTTTACGGCAAGGTCACCGACATATACCAGCACGGTGCGGCGGATGTATACGAGCTTAAGACCCCCGACGGCAAGGAACTTATGTTCCCTGCAATCCCTGAGGTTCTGCTCGAAAAGAATATAGATGACGGCTATCTTGTTATAAGACCGCTTGACGGCTTGTTTGACGAGGAATAAACGGAGAACCTATGATAAGGATTGATATAGCTACCCTCTTTCCCAATATGTGCGAATCGTACCTGTCGGAAAGCATAGTCGGCAGAGGAAGAAAAGCAGGTCATATAGATATACATTGTCACAATATCCGTGACTATGCCGGAAACAAGCACAACCGTGTCGATGACAAGGCTTACGGCGGCGGCACGGGTATGGTCATGCAGGCACAGCCTATATATGACTGCATAACCGCAATAAAGCAGGAGTCGGATACTTCTCCCCGTGTGATATATATGTCGCCGCAGGGCAGAGTGCTGACGCAGGATATTGTAAAGGAGCTTGCCGCAGAGGACAGCCTTATAATACTTTGCGGACATTATGAAGGCGTTGACCAGAGAGTGCTTGATGAGCTGGATGCAGAAGAGATTTCGGTAGGCGATTACGTTCTGACCGGCGGCGAGCTTCCTGCGCTTATACTGACCGATGCGATAGCAAGGCTTCAGGACGGAGTGCTTCCCAACAGCGATGCCTACAGCATAGAGAGCCATTATAACGGCCTGCTTGAGCATCCGCAGTATACCCGTCCGGAGATATGGCACGACAGAGCCGTTCCCGCTGTTCTGCTGACAGGCGCACACGATGCCGTTGCAAAATGGCAGGAAGAAACCGCCCTTGAGGTTACTCGCAGAAAACGTCCGGATATGCTGTATGACCACCGTGTGAACGGCGAGCCTTACGCAAGATATATCCGTGTGTTCGTACCTCATAAAGAACGTGAATACGATATAGTCGCCTTTATGAAGATGATATTCCACAGGCGTATTCTCACAAACCGTGAGCAGAAGATATTAAAGCGTATGATGCCCGTGCTTGATTCACTGCCGACACCGCCCGAATGCGAAGAAAACAGCTGTATATGGCTGAATGCAAAAAACGCAGGACGTATTCTTGATATGTACGCTCCGCTTTTTGATATGCTGAGAGAGCACGGTATAGATTACCGCATAGAGTACAGCGATACCCCCGACGGAAAGCCCGTTGCCGAAAACGAAAATTTCACCGTGTTCGCATAAAAATCGTATACAAAAGCCGCCGATGAGCTGTTCATCGGCGGGATAATTCGTCACATAATAATACAAAAAGCAGAAGGATATTGAGGATTAAAAAGCATCTTGTACAATATGCTGTCCTTAAGAAATAATGTTGGCTTATTCTCTTTTCATCTTTAAAAGCGGCACAAATTCGTATTCTGTGATTTTTTCGCCGGTAAGGCTGAATCCGTTGCGGCGATAAAAATCTATTCCACGCTTGTTGTATTCAAGCACCCACAGCTCATTGACGGCAAAATTGTTGATAGCGTAACCGAGAAGCTCTGCGCCTATGCCCTGATTCTGAAAAAACGGCTCTACATACAGCTTTTCGACCTCATTGCCCGAAATGCGTATAATGCCTTTTATTACACCGTCGTCATAGACAAATGTGTTTTTAAGTGCGGCTGAGCCTGCGGAATATTCTTTGGCAGTGTCAAGGACGTTCAGTTCACCAAAGTAAAAGGCGTCATTTCTGAAAAACGGGTAGAAATTTACCCTGTAATTTGTGACGATTATTTCTGCAATGCGTGAAGCATCGGACTCGGTTGCGTGGCGTATATGTGTCATTTCTGTTCTCCGTTTGACTATGATTAAAGCCGTTGCGGTATTCCGTAACGGCTTTAGTGTTATATGCTGATTACTTTATATCAAGCGCTGATTTAAGCTCGTCAACCTTGTCTGTCTTTTCCCATGCAACGTCAAGGTCTGTACGTCCCATGTGACCGTAAGCGGCAAGAGGTCTGTACTTTGTATTTCTTAAATTCAGTGAACTGATTATCGCACTGGGGCGAAGGTCGAACACTTTGCTTACAGCGGCTGAAATTTCGCTGTCGGGCTTTATGCCTGTGCCGAATGTATCAACAAAGACAGATACGGGCTGTGCAACGCCGATAGCATACGCAAGCTCGACCTCGCAACGCTTTGCTATGCCTGCGGCTACAATGTTCTTTGCAACGTGTCTTGCGGCGTAAGCGGCTGAACGGTCAACCTTTGTGGGATCTTTTCCTGAGAATGCGCCGCCGCCGTGTCTGCCGACACCGCCGTATGTATCTACTATTATCTTTCTGCCCGTAAGACCGCTGTCGCCCTGAGGACCGCCTACTACAAAGCGTCCTGTGGGATTTATCAGCATCTTTGTGTTCTCGTCAAGCAGTGAAGCGGGAATGGTAGTCTTTATAACCTTTTCGATAATATCGGCTCTGAGCTGTTCCTGCGTAACGTCAGCCTTGTGCTGTGAGGAAACAACGACAGTGTCAATTCTTGATGGAGTACCGTCCTCATTATATTCTACCGTTACCTGTGTCTTTCCGTCGGGGAGAAGATAGGGTATCTCGCCTGACTTTCTTACTGCTGTGAGCTTCTTTGAAAGTGCGTGAGCAAGGGAAATCGTAAGGGGCATAAGCTCCTTGGTTTCATCACACGCATAGCCGAACATCATACCCTGATCGCCTGCACCTGTGTCAAATTCATTGTTATCTCTGCCCTCAAGAGCGTTGTCAACGCCCATAGCTATATCGGGGCTCTGCTTGTCAAGGGTCGTGAGGATAGCGCAGGTCTTGTAGTCAAAGCCGTAGTCGCTGTTATCGTAGCCTGTTTCCTTTATGACATCTCTTGCTATTGCAGGAATGTCAACGTTTGCCGTTGTCGTGATCTCGCCCATTATCAGAACCATACCTGTTGTGGCGCAGGTTTCGCAGGCTACACGGGCGTTCTTGTCCTGTGCTAATATCGCATCAAGCACCCCGTCTGAGATCCTGTCGCAGATCTTGTCGGGGTGACCCTCTGTTACGCTTTCGGAAGTGAATAAGTATTTTGCCATTGATTTTTCCTTTCATATAGCGGTTTTAAACCGTATCCCATACGCATATACCTGCGTAAAACTGCATTAAAAAAAGCCCCATTCGGAGCTTGCTGACTGCCTGCTCCTCATCTTTCGGTCACAGCCCTTGCCGTGCCGTAGGAATTAGCACCATTTTTCGCAAAGAAAGCTCAAGCGAAACGGTTGCTGGGTTTACGGAGCCTGACTCCCAATCTGCATTTTAATGCAGAAAATGTAAACCGCTCTTGATAAGGGATTTTTCCGATTGATATTGTAGCATAAGCAAATGCGTTTGTCAAGTAAAATGAGAATAATTTTTATTTTAACGGCATTGAAATTTAAAGGGAGTTAAAAATGTCGGGATACACTATAAATAAATATAAAATAAATATAGAACGGCTGTTGAATTGTACCGTGAAAAATGGTATAATTTAATAGAGTAACGATTTCAGGAAACAACGGACGAAAGGGTGCAAGGAATTACAATGAGTTTTGTTACGCTGAGCGATATTACAAAGCAGTACCGTATGGGCGATATAATAATCAACGCAAACGATAAGGTCAGCTTTGACATTGAAAAGGGCGAATTTGCAATAATCGTAGGACCGAGCGGTTCGGGCAAGACTACGGTGCTTAATATACTGGGCGGTATGGATACCGCTACATCGGGAAGCTTTTATGTAGACGGAAGTAAGATAAGCGGTTACAGCAGAAAAGAGCTTATCGACTACAGAAGATACGATATAGGTTTTATATTCCAGTTCTATAATCTCATCCCGAACCTTACGGCAAAGGAGAATATTGAGCTGTCTACTCAGACGGTGGAGGACTATATCCCTGCTGTAGAGATACTGGAAAAGGTCGGACTTACCGACAGAATAAACAACTTCCCGGCTCAGCTTTCGGGCGGTGAACAGCAGAGAGTGGCTATAGCCAGAGCGCTTGCGAAAAAGCCCAAGCTGTTGCTGTGCGACGAACCTACGGGTGCGCTCGATTACAACACCGGCAAGATGATACTGAAATTACTTCAGGACACCTGCCGCAGTGAAAATATGACTGTAATACTCGTAACGCATAATACGGCGATATGCCCTATGGCTGACAGGGTTATACACATGAAAAGCAGTAAGGTGAGCGAAATAGTAGTAAACGAGCATCCGACACCCGTTGAAGAAATAGAGTGGTAAGCGGGGAAAGGGAACGGATATGAAAAATGCAATGCTGAAAAATGCGTTTGCCGAGATGAAGAAAACAAAAAGCCGTTTTCTTTCGATATTCGGTATAATCGCTATCGGCACAGGATTTTTTGCGGGACTTCTGCAGAGCGCTCCTGCGATGAAGGTATCGTCGGATCATTATTACGACAGGACTTCCCTGTCGGATATCAGGCTGGTATCTACATACGGATTTGACGATAACGATATAGACGCTTTGAAAAAAGGGCTTCCGGATGTTGATGTTTATCCCGGATATTTCACGGACGCATACGTCAACACGGATTCGGGCGAAAAGAAGGTCGCAAGGGTATATTCTCTTGACAAAACGGGCGAAAACAATCCGTACAGCTCTTTGCAGATAGTTGACGGCAGACTTCCCGAAAAAGAAAACGAGTGCGTTATCGACAGCGGTAAACTGCTTGCTCATTATAAAGTCGGGGACAAGCTGACGCTGTGCGGCGATGAAGACACGGATATAGACGGAACTTTGTCGGTCAAGGAATTTACTATAGTCGGAAAATTCGCATCGCCTATGTATATATCTGATGCGGAGCGTGGAAACACGACCATAGGAAGCGGTTCTGTCTATATGATATGTTATATACCGGAAAGCTGTTTCAAGACAGAGGTATATACTCAGGTTATGATAAACTCGGACGAATTAAAGCAGTACAGCTGTTACAGCGATGAATATGAGGACGCCCGTGACGCTCTTGAAAAGAAGATACAGAAAATAGCGGATGTAAGAGAAGAAGAGCGTTTTGACGAAATAGCAGGCGATGCAAAGAAGGAACTTGACGACGGGCAGAAAGAGCTTGATAAAAAGAAGAACGAAGCATACGCAGAAATAGAGAAAAACGAAAAGAAGCTGTCTGATGCAAAAAAACAGCTTGACGAAGCAAAGCCTCAGCTTGAAAGCGGCAAGAAAACGCTTGATGAATCGAAAAAACAGCTTGATGAGGCAAAAAAGGAGCTTGACACGAACGGGGCTACCCTGACGGCGACAAAAGCGGTGCTTGACAGCACAAAGAAAAAACTGGACGAAACGAAGCTGCAGCTTGAAGCCGGAAAGAAAACGCTTGACGAAAGCTATATACAGCTTGTTACGGCTAAGATACAGCTTGAGAATGCGGATTCACAGCTAAAGTCGAGCAAGGCTCAGCTTGATGATGCAAACGCAAAGATAACAAGTCAGCAGGCAATGATAAATACGAGCCGTGAAACGCTGGAGGATTCCTACAAGAAGGGTAATATCACCAAAGAGGCGTATAATGCCGGCATAAAGCTGCTCGACAGCTCGCAGGCGGAGCTTGACAAGCAGAAGAAACAGTATGAAAGCGGACTTGAGCAGTATAATGACGGGCTTAAGCAATATAATGACGGAAAGCTGCAGTACGAAATCGGTTATGCCAAATATGAGGACGGAAAAAAGCAGTACGAGGACGGATATTCTCAGTACACAAGCGGACTTGCACAGTACGAAAGTGCAAAGGCACAGTATGACGCAGGAAAGGCACAGTATGACGCAGGATACGCACAGTATGTTTCGGGCAAGGCAAAGTATGACAGCGGTAAAGCGGAGTATGACAAGAATTATGCCGATTATGAAAAGGGTCTGAAGGAGTATAACGAGGGCAAGACGGCTCTTGAAACGGCAAAAACCGATGCGGACAAGCAGTTTGCCGATGCTCAGAAGAAGATAGACGATGGCAGGGAAAAGCTCGAAAAGACGAGCAGACCGGAGTGGTATCTGTTTACCCGTGATGATAACCCGGGTTACAGTGAATACGGTCAGAATGCCGAAAGAATAGGCAATATAGCTATGGTGTTCCCCCTGTTCTTTGTAATGGTGGCGGCGCTTGTATGTCTTACCACGATGACACGAATGGTAGAGGAACAGCGTACCCAGATAGGAACGCTCAAGGCGCTTGGCTATAAAAACGGCGCTATTATATTCAAATATCTGCTTTATGCACTGACAGCGGCAACGGCGGGCGCTGTATCGGGTATGCTTGTGGGAATGAAGATATTCCCGGCAATCATTATTACTGCATACGGAATGATGTACGTTATCCCCGATATTCTTCTGCCGTATGACTATATACTTATGATATGTACCACAGGGGTATCTGTACTGCTTACTGCTGTTACAGTTTATTTCTCGTGCGGTGGCATACTTCACGACTGCCCTGCGGCGCTTATGCGGCCGAAAACACCAAAGAGCGGTAAGAAGATACTGCTTGAACGCATAGGCTTTATATGGAACAGGCTTTCGTTCAGCTATAAGGTAACGATGCGTAATATATTCCGCTATAAGAGAAGAATGCTTATGACGATAGTGGGCATTGCAGGCTGTACAGCACTTGTGCTGACGGGCTTCGGCGTGTATGACAGCGTAAACGATATTCTGCAAAAGCAGTTCGGTGAAATAAGCAATTATACCGGTATTACCGCTTATGACAACAATACTGTGACCGACGAACAAACGGCAAAGATAGAAAAGATGCTTGAGCGTTATGACTGCGATGGCAACAGGATATATCAAAAGCAGATAACGGTATATAACGGTAAGAAAAATACCGAGGCATACATTTTCGGCGGAGCGGACAACGAAACCATAGCACAGTTTGTGACGGTAAAGGACAGACGGACAGGCGAACAGTACACGGTAACCGACGACGGCGTTATAATAAACGAGAAGCTGGCATCTTTGCTCGGCGGTATAAAGAAGGGCGATACGGTAACGATAGCTTTGTCGGAAACGAAGCGAGTTACTGCTACGGTAACTGAGATATGTGAAAACTACGCCCATCACTATGTGTATATAACGGAAAAGCTGTACAAGGAGCTTAGCGGCGAGGAAGGACTGCCGTATAACTGCTTCTTCTTCAACTCTGAGGACGGCGACGATATGACCGAAAGTGACAGGGACGAGCTTGCACAGGAGCTTATGAAGATAGACGGAGTTATGGGAGTAAGCTTCAAGACAAGCGTTGCGGGAACATTCAGTTCTATGCTCAAATCACTGCTTTTTGTAATAGTGGTTCTTATAGTAAGTGCAGGTGCGCTTGCGTTCATAGTGCTTTATAATCTTACGAACATCAATATAAACGAGCGTATAAGGGAGATCGCATCGCTCAAGGTGCTTGGCTTCTATGATAAGGAAGTATCAATGTATGTGTTCAGGGAAACGGTGATACTTACCCTTATAGGAACAGTGGCAGGTATGATATTCGGAAGATTTCTTGTTGACTTTGTTGTAAAGACGGCTGAAATTGATATGGTTATGTTCGGCAGAACGGTGCATCCGATGAGTTTCGTATTCTCGGGTCTTATAACGATATGCTTTGCCGTGATAGTAATGCTGTTTATGCACAGACGGCTTATGAAGGTCAATATGGTCGAGGCACTCAAGAGTGTTGAATAATATTTCGGCGTTAGCCGGGAGGTTGATAATATATGAAGATAAGTAAGGCGATTGTTGCCGCTGTAGGTGCGGCGGCTGCTGTAGGTGCGGCTGTATACGCCAAGAAAAAGCTGGAGGAAACGCAGACTCCGCTCAGAAAGAAAAGCCTGACCGTATGGAAAAACGGCGGGGTAACTCATAAGGAGATAATCAGAAAGCCTATAAGCGAGGAAGAACAGACCGATGCGATAAACAGCCGCATTGATGAGGCTGTACGCCGGTATAAGCCTATGTCAGAAAGGGATAACGGCGAAACCGAAACCGAGCCTGAGATAGCGCCTGTCAATTTTACATTTACTCAGAGTGAAGATGACGACGATACCGGTGTCAGCTTTGAGCGTGTATTCGACCATTTCAACAGGCTTGAATCGTCTGCCGGTAATGACGGTGAGGATGCAGGCGAAAGCGGCAAAAAAGCTGAGGATACAGCGGAAGAAGCCTTACCCGCAGTAACTGCAACGGCAGTTGAGAAAAATTTTGACGAGCAAGCCGGAATGCCGAAGCAGATGCTGCTTGAAAAGGGGATAATGACATCCGCTCCGATAGCAAATGCGGTTCAGGAGCTTGCAGAAATGCCGTCTGTTATACAGGATAATGAAGAAATTGAAGATGTAAATCTGCCTGTTGATGAGAGCATTTTCGATTTATATGCAAGCGAGCCTGTCGAGGAGGCTGTAAAGGCATTCGAAGAAATAGCACAGCAGGAAGAAACAGCCGACAGCGAAGCTGAAAGCGAACAAAATGACACTGCTATCGAAGAAGCCGTAAGCGAGCCTGTCGAGGACGCGGTAAAGGCATTTGAAGAAATCGCACAGCAGGAAGAAACTGCCGACAGCGAAATTGAAAGCGAACAAAATGACACCGCTACCGAAGAAGCCGCAAGCGAGCCTGTCGAGGATGCGGTAAAGGCTTTTGAGGAAATCGCCGAGCAGGAAGAAACCGCTGACAGTGAAGCTGAAATTGAAGATGAACAAAATGACACTGCCACCGAAGAACCCGTAAGCGAGCCTGTCGAGGATGCAGTAAAGGCTTTTGAGGAAATGGCCGAGCAGGAAGAAACTGCCGACAGCGAAATTGAAATCGAACAAAATGACACTGCTACCGAAGAAGCTGTAAGCGAGCCTGTCGAGGACGCAGTAAAGGCATTTGAAGAAATCGCACAGCAGGAAGAAACCGCCGACAGCGAAGCTGCAATTGACGATGAACAAAATGACACTGCTACCGAAGAAGCTGTAAGCGAGCCTGTCGAGGACGCAG
>ENA-UOJB01000444-UOJB01000444.1-human-gut-metagenome-genome-assembly--contig:-C48-NODE-444-length-47192-cov-21.799945_pt1 | contig 47192 bp, 36 predicted proteins | sample MGYA00242338_ERZ723885 | MGnify/ENA metagenome assembly ERZ723885
GATCGAAGTCGTCTTCTGCAACAACGACGCAATGGCACTGGGCGCTCTGCAGTCCATCCAGCAGGCTGGCCGCACCGTTGGCAAGGACGTCTACCTGGTCGGCGTCGATGCTCTGGTAGAGGCTGTGCAGAACGTTGTCGATGGCAACATGACCGGTACCGTTCTGAACGACGACGTTGGTCAGGCTACCAAGGCTGCCGAGGCTACCAAGCTGTTCGTTGAGGGCAAGGATGTTGAGAAGTACTACTGGGTCGACTACGTCAAGGTCACCAAGGACAACGCTTCTCAGTACCTGAAGGAAGACTAAAGTTTCCCGGAACCAATGCAAGGTGCGCAGCAGGCCTTAACGGCTTGAACGAAAGCTAAAAAGCGCGTGCGTGCGAGAAATCTTCTCCGCGCACGCGCCTTATTTTAGAAAAAACTGCCCGCCTGTAAACAACCATAAAGGAGGCTTTTGCGGAATGTCAGAATACCGTCTGGTAATGAAAGGCGTGGTCAAGACCTTCCCCGGTGTCAAAGCCCTGGATCATGCTCAGCTGGAGCTCCGTCCCGGCAAAGTCATGGCTCTGATGGGCGAAAACGGCGCCGGTAAGTCCACTCTGATGAAATGTATGTTCGGCATTTACAAGATGGACGAGGGCGAGATCGAATACGAGGGGCAGAAGGTAACCATCCCCACCCCGCTGGATGCACTGGACCGCGGCATCGCCATGGTGCATCAGGAGCTGCAGCCCATTCCGGCTCGTACCGTGGCTGAGAATATCTGGCTGGGACGCTACCCCACTAAGAAATACGGCATCGTCACTGTTGTGGACCATGCCAAAATGTACAAAGATACCGATGAACTGCTGAAGAAACTGAAGCTGGACATCGACCCCCATGCAAAGCTGGGTTCTTTGAGCATCGCCCAGATGCAGATGGTGGAAATTGCTAAAGCTGTTTCCGCCAACTGCAAGGTGCTGATCCTGGACGAGCCCACCTCCTCTCTGACCGCAAACGAGGTCGAGAGCCTGTTCCGCATCATGCGGGAGCTGAAGGAGCAGGGCGTTGCTCTGGTCTACATCAGCCACAAGATGGACGAGATCAAGGTCATCGCGGACGAAGTCACCATCATGCGCGATGGCCAGTACATCGGCAAGTGGGACGTTGCCAACATGACCAAGGAAGAGATCATTGCAAAGATGGTCGGCCGTGAGCTGTCCAACCTGTTCCCCCCGCTGGAGAACGTGCCCTCGGACGAGGTCATGATGAAGGTGGAGGACTTTACCTCCATCCATCCCCGCTCCTTCCGCCATTGCAGCTTTGAGCTGAAAAAGGGCGAGATCCTGGGCGTTGCCGGTCTGGTGGGCGCACAGCGTACCGAGCTGATGGAAGGCATCTTCGGCCTGCGTGCCCATACCTCCGGTAAGGTGTGGATCAAGGGTGAAGAGGTCAACATCAAGCAGCCCCGCGACGCCATTCAGAAGAGCGTTGCTCTGCTGACCGAGGACCGCCGTGCCACCGGCATTCTGGGCGTGCTGAGCGTTGCCGATAACATCTCCATCGCTTCTCTGGACGCCCTGCGCAAGGGCCCCATCATGCTGGACAACAAAAAGATCCTCGATCTGGTGGCTACCAACAAGGAAAAGATGGCCATCAAGGTGCCCAGCCCCAAGACCCAGATCAAGAGCCTTTCCGGCGGCAACCAGCAGAAGGTGCTGATCGCCCGCTGGCTGGCCAACAACCCCGATGTGCTTATTCTGGACGAGCCTACCCGCGGCATCGACGTCGGTGCAAAGTACGAAATTTACTGCATCATCGCTGATCTGGCCAAGCAGGGCAAGAGCATTATCATGATCTCCTCTGAAATGAGCGAGATCATTGGTATGTCCAACCGTGTCATGGTCATGTGCGATGGCCGTATCACCGGCTTTATCAACGGTAAGGATGCCACGCAGGAGAACATCATGGCGCTGGCTACCCAGTTCGAGACCGCACCTGACACAGCTGCGGCAAATCAGTAATTAAGGAGGCTGTCTATCGTGGAAGCTACCAAAAAATTGAATGGCAAGGCTGTGGGCAAGTGGCTCAGCAACAACGCCATTATCATGATGATGCTGGCCGTCACCCTGATCGTTGGCATCATTCACCCCAACTTCTTCTCCGGCACCAACATGATCAACCTGTTCAAGAACGTGTCCATCCGCTACATCATTGCGCTGGGCATTTCCGGCTGCCTGATCACCACCGGTAACGACCTGTCCGCTGGCCGTCTGGCTGGTTTTGCCGCCTGCCTTGCCTGCATTTTTGCGCAGACCGAAGGCGCTTCCGGCAAGTTCTATCCCAATATGCCCACCCTGTCCACCCCCGTGGTGTTCATTCTGGTCATTGCCATCTGCGCCATCGTGGGTCTGTGCAACGGTCTGGTGGTCAGCTACCTGAAGGTGCAGCCCTTCATTGCTACCTTGGGTATGCAGCAGGTGGTCTACGGTATCTGCCTTGTGTACACCGGCGGTACCCCCATCGGCTCTCTGAACTCCAACTTCACCGCACTGGCAAAGGATACCTTCCTTGCCATTCCCGTGCTGATCTGGTTCGCCCTGATCGTGGCCTTCTGCTTCTGGTTCCTGTATAATAAGACCCGTCACGGCAAGTATATGTACGCCATCGGCGGCAACGAGGCTGCTGCTGAGGTTGCCGGTGTCAACGTCTACGCCACCAAGATCCGCATTTACATCCTGGCCTCCTGCATGTTCGGTCTGGCCGGCTGCCTGCTGGCTGCAAAGTCCGGCGGCGCATCCGTCAATACCGCACAGGGCTATGAGCTGGACGCCATCGCAGCCTGCACCATCGGCGGTGTTTCCACCACCGGCGGCGTTGGTACTGTTCCCGGCGTTCTGGTCGGCGTTCTGGTCTTTGAGCTGATGAAGGTCGCTCTGCAGTTCATGAACGTCAACTCCTCCTACACCTACATCGTTCAGGGCCTTGTCATTATCGTGGCTGTCGCCATTGATATCCGCAAGTATCTGGCTAAGAAGTAATCTCCTCATCATCCCCCTTTGCACCCGCAGTCTTTGCACTGCGGGTGCTTTTTTTGTCCACATTTTTGTGGTATCATAAGGAAAACATCTTATGCTTATAGGAGGGACTTTCCATGGCACAGCCCACCCCGGATACCCAAACCGAGCTTGAACGCCGCGAGGCCGCACTGGCCGCCCGCGAGGCAGAACTTGCCCGCCAGCAGGCAGAATTGCAGGCGCAGAAGGCCGATTTTGAGCAGGGCAAAAAGCGCCTGCTGGACAACGGCAACAAGGACTTTGTAAACCCCAAGGAAAAGCTTTACGATAAATTCCCGCTCACGGTTCACCAGATGGACATCATCATCGGCGTACTGTTCGCCCTGATTGCTCTTTTCCTTGTGCTGGGCGTGACCCACACCAGCTTTTTCGGCCTGTTCGGCGGCTGAGCCGCAGGCGCATCCTCTGTGAAAAACATTCCGTAAAGGAGAATAAAAATGGCACACTATCCCGGTTATACCGTCCTGCGCACCGAGGACTGCCCCGAGCAGCACGGTACTTTGACCCTGCTCACCCATGACGTCAGCGGCGCAGCCGTGCTGCTGGTGGAGAACGAGGACGTCAACAAGGCCTTTGGCATCGGCTTCGGCACCTTCCCCTCCGATGACACCGGCGTGTTCCACATTCTGGAGCACTCTGTGTTGGCGGGCAGCGAAAAATACCCGGTCAGCTCCCCCTTCGTGCAGCTGCTTAAAAGCAGCATGGCTTCCTTCCTCAATGCGATGACCTTCCCGGACAAGACGGTCTACCCCTTTGCCACCCCCAACGAGACCGATTTCTGCAACCTGATGGATGTCTACCTGAACGCGGTGTTCTGCCCGCTGGCTATGGTGGACTCTGCGGTGTTCGAGCAGGAGGGCTGGCACCGGGATGCAGACGGCACGGTCAGCGGTGTGGTCTACAATGAGATGCAGGGTGCGCTGGCCTCCCCGGATGCTCAGCTGCAAAACGCCCTGCAACGGGCGATGTTCCCGGATACCGCTTACGGCTTTGTGTCCGGCGGCGACCCGGTGTCCATCCCCGCCCTGACCTATGAGAAATACCAGCGGGTGTACCGCCGCCATTACAGCGCCGACAACTGCTGCATCACCCTGTACGGCAAGATGGATATGGCCGATAAGCTGGCACGGCTGGATAAGGACTACCTGTCCAAGATGCCCAAGGCCGCTGCCCGTCCCCGCCTGACCATGCAGGACGAGCAGCCCGGCGCATTCGTGGAGCTGCCCTACTACACCGACCAACCCAAGCCGGACGAGGTGCAGTGCGCACTGGCATGGTACACCGGCGCATTTGCCGACCGTGAGCGGCAGCTGGGTGTGGAGATTTTGCTGGGTGCGCTGCTGAGCACCAACAGCTCCCCCCTCAAGGCGGCGCTGCTGGCCGAGCAGCTGGGCGCAGATATCGACATCGGCTTTGACGACAGCACCCTGCAGCCCACCTTGGAGCTGCTGCTGCGCGGCGCTACGGTGGATTCTGCCCGCAAATTTGCCCCCGCTGTACGCAAGGCTGTGGACGAGCTGCTAAAGACCGGCATTCCTCACGACCTGCTGCTGGCCGCTTTGAACGAGGCCGAGTTTGCCTCGCTGGAGCGCCCGGGCAGCCTGCCGGACGGCGTGCTGGACGCCATCAACGCCGCCACCGGCTGGCTGCACACCGGCGATGCCGCCCTGCTGCTGCACACCGATAAGCTCTTTGCCGCCCTGCGCAGCAAGCTGGAAGAGGGATGGTTCGACACCCTGCTGCGGGAGCTGTTTGCCCCCGCCCCGGTGCAGGTGCTGCAAATTCCCACCGCACCCAAGGCCGAGGACACTGCCGCCCCGGTGCGCACCGATGGCAAGCTGGTGCTGGAGCACCCTCTCACCGCCGCCGACCTTGGCGCAGGCGATGCCACCCCGCAGGGCAGCGCCGAGCAGCTGGCCGGTGCCACCCTGCTGCGCCACCCCTCTGCCGGCAGCCTGTACCTGAATTTCTACTATGATCTTGGCACTGTCACCCCGGAGGAGCTGCAATACCTGAACCTGCTCACCGATGTGCTGGACGAGCTGGACACCCCCGCCCATACCGCCCAGCAGCTGAACACCCTGCGCAGCACATGGCTGGGCGACAGCCGCGCCCAGCTGGATCTCTGGACCGGGCGGCAGGAGGGCGCTCCCTGCCACGCGAAGCTCTCCCTCTGCCTGAGCCTGCTGGAACGCAGCCTAGAAAAGGCGGTGGAAATCGGCGGCGAGTGGCTGTACGATACCATCCTTACCGGCGCTGCCGCCGAAGCCGCCTATGCCCGGGTGGTCAGCCAGCTGAAATTGCGCATGGAGCAGCTGTTTATCCAGCAGGGCAACGAGTTTGCCTCCACCCGCGCCCGCGCCCATTATTATGTAGAGGGCGCTGCGGACGAAGCCTGCACCGGCGTGAGTTATTACCACTTCCTGTGCAGTCTGCTGGAAAAGGCCGACTGGTCCGCACTGGGCGCAAAGCTGGACGCTGTGCGCAGCCGGGTGCTGCAAACTGCCGCCCTGACCGTCAGCCTGCATGGCTCTGAGGACGCACTGGAAAAGCTGCGCACCCTGCTGCCGGAAAGCCGCTTTGCCGCCGCCCGGCGCACCCCGGCGCAGCCCTATACCCAGCCCCTGACGCCCCCGGTGAACGAAGCCTTTATCATTGACGGCGGCGTGAACTACGATGTGCTGGCTTGGCCCATGCCCCGGGACAGCCGCCGCCGGGTGCTGGCGCGGGTGATGAGCTACGAATACCTGTGGCACGCCATCCGGGAGGTGGGCGGTGCCTACGGCACCGGAATGCTCTGTGCCGACGGCATCGAGTTTTTGTACACCTACCGGGACCCCCACCTGCGGGAAAGCTACGACACCTTTGCAGACGCCCCTGCCGCCCTTGCCGCCCGGGACTACACCGCCCGGGATCTGGACGAGTTCATCGTGGGCACTGCTGCCAAGCTGGACACGCCCCGCAAGGCACGCGCCGCTGCCCGGGAGCTGGATCACCGGTATTTCTGCGGCATCACGGACGAGATGCTCGCCGCCGACCGCAAGGCACTGTGCAGCGTGGACGCCGCCCTGCTCAAAGCACAGGCCGCCGCCCTGTCTGACGTGTTGTCCGGCGGCGTGCGGGTGGCCTTTGGAAGCAAGGACGCCGTGGAAGCCGCAAAGGATCTGTTCGACCGGGTAGAAACGTTGTAAGCGCCGGTAATTTGTAAAAAATATTTTATTTGTAGTTCCGAAACACCCGCAGGGTGTTTCGGAACTACTTTTTTCCCTCACACATTTTTTCTGCACATATCGCCTGCATTCCGTCCAAATCACTAAAAAAAGCCAGATTTTTTGGTAGATAAGTCATACTTATTTAAGAAAATTTGAACAAATTGCGAAATTTGTGTGTTTCTGGTGTGGACAAAAACGTTTTCAGCTGATAGAATGGGAACTGTTCTTTCTCCGCCGTCCGCAACCGGCGGAGTGTTTTATTGGAAGCAGGAGGTTTCTCATGTTAGAAAAGTTCTTTCACCTGAAAGAAAACCACACCGATGTAAAGACCGAGATCATGGCCGGTATCACTACCTTCATGACCATGGCTTACATCCTTGCCGTCAACCCCAACATCCTGTCCGCAGCGGGCATGGATTCCAAGGCTGTGCTGATCGCCACCGCGCTGGCATCCTTTATTGCCACCGCACTGATGGCTGTGCTGGCCAACTACCCCTTTGCACTGGCTCCCGGCATGGGCCTGAACGCCTACTTTGCCTATACGGTCGTGCTGACCATGGGTTACAGCTGGCAGCTGGCTCTGATGGCCGTCTTTGTTGAGGGCGTCATCTTCATTGCACTGTCCCTGACCAATGTGCGCGAGGGCATCTTCAACGCCATTCCCATGACCCTGAAGAGCGCCGTCAGCGTGGGCATTGGCCTGTTCGTGGCCTTTGTCGGCCTGCAGAACGCCAAGCTGATCGTCAACAGCGATTCCACGCTGGTCACCTACCAGCACTTCAAGGGCGCAACCTTCCACAGCGTGGGCGTGGGCGCCATCCTTGCTCTGCTGGGTGTGGTCATCACCGCCATTCTGCTGGTCAAAAAGGTCAAGGGCGGCATCCTGTACGGCATCCTGATCACTTGGCTGCTGGGCATCGTGTGCGAGCTGACCGGTATCTACGTCCCCGATGTGGATGCCGGTATGTACTCCGTCATCCCCACCGCCTTTGTCAGCTTTGACTTCTCCGCACTGGGCGAGACCTTTGGTCAGGTGTTCAAGACCGACTTCTCCGGTGTTGGTCTGCTGAACTTCTTCGCCGTGATGTTCTCCTTCCTCTTCGTGGACCTGTTCGACACGCTGGGCACCCTGATCGGCGTGGCCTCCAAGGCTGATATGCTGGACGAGGACGGCCGTCTGCCCAACATCAAGGGCGCACTGATGGCAGACTCCATCGGCACCTGCGTGGGCGCTGTGCTGGGTACTTCCACCACCACCACCTTCGTGGAGAGCGCCTCCGGCGTTACCGAGGGCGGCCGCACCGGTCTGACCGCTATGACCACCGGCGTGCTGTTCCTGCTGGCTACCATCTTCAGCCCGCTGTTTCTCACCATCCCCAGCTTTGCTACCGCTCCGGCTCTGATCATCGTGGGCTTCTACATGATGGGCTCTGCCATCAAGATCGACTTCAATGATCCCAGCGAGGGCATCCCCGCCTTCCTGACCATTCTGGCTATGCCCACCGCTTACAGCATCTCCGAGGGTATTGCCATCGGCATCATCTCCTGGACCATCATCAATGTGATCACCGGCAAGGCCAAGGAGAAGAAGATCAGCCCGCTGATGTATGTGCTCACCGTGCTGTTCATCCTCAAGTATGTGTTCCTCTAATTTCTTGAGTATCTGAAAAGCCAAGCACCCCCTGCGGTCTGCCTGTACAGACCGCAGGGGGTGCTTTTTATGCTTTTGCAATTACTCCGGAGCCTTCATGCTTTCCACCATGCTGATGCGCCGGACGTGCCGCCGCATCACAAAGCAGACCACCACGGTAAACACCATGGTCAGCGCCACCGCCAGCAGGTAGCTGCGGGGGGCGATGGTGCGGATGAACATGAGCTGATCCATCTCCACGGTCAACACAATGAACTTGTGCAGCGGCACCCCCAGTGCCAGACCCACGCCGGAGCCGATGAGTGCCAGCAGCTCGATTTCGCGGAAGATGTAGCGGTACACCTCCTGATCGTAGAAGCCCAGCACCTTGATGGTCGCCAGCTCCTTTTTGCGCTCTCCAAGGTTGACGCTGATGAGGTTATACAACACCACAGCCGCCAGCGCCGCCGCGCAGATGATGATCAGCACCACCACATAGCCCAGACTGACGATGAGGTTATCGAACAGCTCGGTGGTGTCCTCGGTAAAGCTGATGCCGCTGACATAGTTGCAGTCCAGCAGGTCGGTGCGCAGGGCGTTGTACCCGGCAGCATCGGTGCAGGTGGTCTGGCCATAGACCGTGTTCCACGGGATATCCTCCGTGCCCAGCAGGCTTTCCAGCTGTGCGCGGGGGAGGTACAGCCGGGTGAACATATAGTTCTCGGTAATGCCGGTCAGGGTCAGCTCCACCCGGGTGCCCTCGGCATTTTCCACCCAGAAGGTATCACCAGTGTGCAGGCCCAAGTTCTCGGCGGTCTTTTCGGTCAGGATGACGCTGCCGCTGTCAAAGCCGATGGCCTTGTGCCCCTTGCGGGTGCGGAAGGTGACGTAGCGGGTCAGGTCGCTGTCCTTTGCCGCAGCCACGATGCTCACGCTTGCGCTCTCGCCTTCGGCATTGTAGATGGTAGTGGATTTGGTATACACCGCGCCCCAGTTCTGCACGGCGCTGTTGCTGTCCAGCTCCTGCGCCAGCCCCTGCTCCATGGTCAGGGCTTTGGGGTCGCTGAGGGTGATGGACATATCGTTGTGGGTCAGCTCCGTAGACTGCTTTGTGACGATGGGCAGCAGGGAATCCTGTATGCCGAAGCCGATGAGCAGCAGCGCGGTACAGCCCGCCACGCCCAGCACGGTCATGAAGAACCGCTTTTTATACCGGAACAGGTTGCGGGCGGTGGTCTTTTGGGAGAAGGACATCCGGGACCACAGCGGGGTGATGCGCTCCATCAGGATGCGCTTGCCCGCCACGGGAGCCCGGGGCAGCAGCAAAGCTGCGGTCTTTTCGGCCAGACTGGAACGGCAGGCGTACCATGTGGCAAAGCCGATGACGGCGGCGCTGATGCCCACGCTGGCGGCTGCCATGCCCGGGTAGAAGTGCAGGGTGAAGGTGGGCAGGCTGAACACCAGCTGATAGGCGTTCCAGATAATGATGGGGAACACCACAAAGCCCACCACCATGCCGACGATGCTGCCCAGAATGGTGGCCAGCATCGCGTAGAACAAATACTTGCCCGCGATGCTGAAATTGGAGTAGCCCAGCGCCTTTAAGGTGCCCATTTGCAGGCGGTTCTCGTCCACCATGCGGGTCATGGTGGTGGTAGCCACCAGCGCCGCCACAAGGAAGAAGAACACCGGGAAAACCCGGGCAATGGCGTCCATGCGGTCGGCATACTGGGCAAAGGTGACGCAGCTCATGGTGGAGGTGCGGTCCAGCACATACCACTCGCCTTTTTTGATCTGGCTCACCTGCTCCTCGGCATCGTTCAGCTGGGCAAGACCGTCTGCCAGTTTCTGCTCTGCCTCGGCCTTCTGGCTCTCGTACTCGGTGCGGGATTCTTCCAGCTGGGTCTGCCCGGCGTTATATTCTGCCCAACCCTCTTCCAGCTGCTTTTGTGCGGCATCGAACTGGGTGTAGGCGCTGGCGGTGCCGGTGGTCAGCTGCAATTGTCCCTGCAAAAGCTGCAATTTCATCTTGCGCAGCGCAGCCTTGGCCTCGGTCACCAGCTGGTCGTTGGAGAGGTTCGGCGAGGAGATAAGCCCCTGCTTGTACATCTGCCGCTTGCCCGCGTCCAGCTGCTGCTGATAGCCCTGCAGCTGGTTATAGATATTGTCGTAAGCGGCCTGCGCCTTGGCCAGCGCATCCCGCAGCTCAATGTAGTCTTCGTCTTCCGGCTCGGCTTCGTCCAGCGCCTTTTCGGCGTTGCGCAGGGCTGCTTCCGCGTAGGTCAGCAGGGGGTCTGCCACCTTTTTCAGGTTGACCAGCATCTCAATTTGCTGCAGCTGTTCCTCAAATTCCAGCACCTGCTCCTCGCTGCTCACCAGCTTGTCGGCACCGCTCTGCATGTTGTCCGGCAGGGCAGCCTTCTGGGCGGCAAGCTCCTTTTCCCCGGCTTCCAGCTGCGCCTTGGCGGCATCCAGCTGCTGCTGTGCGTCCGCAAGCTTTGCCTCCGCCTCGGCAAATTGACGCTCCGCTTCGGCCTTTTGGCTGTCGTACTCGGCGCGCGCCTCGGTCAGCTTGTCGTTGGCAGTGTCCATCAGCTCTTCCCGCCGGGCGGTGCACTGCACGCTCTGGATGGCCTTGAGCTTTTCCGCTACGGCATCCACTGCCGCCTGATATTCATCGGAATAATTATCATACAATCCGGCGTTTTCTGCCTTGATATAGCACACCGTATAATAATCTGCGGTCAAAGTGCCCTCCGGCACAAACAGGATGCAGTCCAGCTGGCCATCGCCCACAGTGCTGCTCTCGGAATCGGAGGAAAAATGCAGCGGGTCCTGCACCGTGCCCACCACCGTGAACACCTGCCCGCTGACCCCCTCGGTCTCTTCCGGCAGGGTCAGCTGGGTGCCCAGCTCCACCGGGCTGCCGTGGCCCATCACGTGCACCACGCACTCCCCGGCAGCTTCCGGCATCCGGCCAGACAGCAGCACCGGACGGTTCATGTTCTCCGGCGTATCGGCCTGCGGGTCGGCAGGCAGCTGATACAGCCGCGCCACCGTGGTCTGGTCGTCCCCTGTCCAGTGGCCTTCTACGTCCTGATACTTCACCGCCTGCACGGCGTCCACCCCGTCCACAGCGGCAATCGCGCTGATATCGCTCTGACTGAGGCCAAGGGTGGACAACACCCGCAGGTCGAACACATTCTGCTGCACATAGTACTTCTGGGCAGCGGTGCGCATATCGGGGGCAATGCACATCAAGCCGGTGAGCATCATCACCCCCAGCGCCACGATGCCAAACAGGGACACCACCCGGCTGATGCTGCTTTTCATCTCGCGCAGGATATTTTTGCGGTAACTTTTCTGCACAGTACTCACCACTCGATCTGTTCCACCGGCACCGGGTGCTCGTTGACCTGATTGGACACGATGCGGCCGCTGCGCACCTGAATGATGCGGTCAGCCATACCGGTCAGTGCCGTGTTGTGGGTAATAACAATGACGGTGCGTCCGGTCTTGCGGCAGGTATCCTGCAAAAGGCCCAGCACCTGCTTGCCGGTGCGGTAGTCCAGCGCACCGGTGGGCTCGTCGCAGAGCAGCAGCTTGGGGTTTTTGGCCAGTGCGCGGGCAATGGACACCCGCTGCTGCTCGCCGCCGGAAAGCTGCGCCGGGAAGTTGTTCAGCCGCTCGCCCAGCCCCACGCTGCGCAAGGTCTCGGCGGGGTCCAGCGGGTCGCGGCAGATCTCACTGGCAAGCTCCACGTTTTCCAGCGCGGTCAGGTTCTGCACCAAGTTGTAAAACTGGAACACAAAGCCCACATCGTACCGGCGGTAGGTGGTCAGCTCCCGGGCAGAAAAGCGGCTCACGTTGCGGCCGTCCAGCCAGACGTTGCCCTCGTCGCAGTTGTCCATGCCGCCCAGAATGTTCAGCAGGGTGGTCTTGCCCGCGCCGGAGGGCCCCACGATGATGCAGAACTCGCCCTTGTCCACATAGAAATTCAGGTGGTCGGCGGCAGCGATCTTCACACTGCCGGTCTGGTAATATTTACAGACATCTTCAAACTCCACAAAATGCTCCATGGCGTTTTTCCTTTCTGTCAGAATGCAAAGTATTTCAACTTAAATATAGCATAAATCCACCGGGATTTGCAAAGCTCCCGGCGCGAATTTTCAAAAACTTAACAGACAACGCCTAAAAACGCAAAAAGCCCCTGCACGCAGGGTGCAGGGGCTTTGGAACAGCTTTTTACTTGCGGTTTGCCAGCAGGCTCTCGATCTTCTTCAGGGGGTCGATGATGCTGGAAACGGACATATCGTGGTTCAGAGCCACCACAAAGTAGGCAGCATACTTGGAAACGTCCACGTCCACATACCAGTCGCGGGTCAGCAGCTCGGGCATACGGTAGGTCAGGTTGGTGCCCACAACGTAGGTCAGGGTGCCGTCTGCCACAGCCTTGTCGAACTTCTCCAGACCGCTGGTGAACAGGGGGAAGGTGGCGTTGGCGATGATGTTGGCAGCGCCGCGCTCCTTCAGGTTGCTGGCGACCTCCAGCATGCTCTCGCCGGAAGCAATGATATCGTCTGCGATAAAGACGGTCTTGCCCTCCACGCTCTCGCCCAGATACTCATGGGCAACGATGGGGTTGCGGCCGTTCACCACGCGGGTGTAGTCGCGGCGCTTGTAGAACATGCCGAGGTTGCAGCCCAGCACGCTGGAGAAGTACATATTGCGGTTCATAGCGCCCTCGTCCGGGCTGACCACGGTGAACTTCTCCTTGTCGAAGGACAGGGTGGGGTCCTTCTTCAGCAGGCTCTTGAGCACCTGATAGGTGGGCATGGCGTTATCAAAGCTCATCAGGGGCACTGCGTTCTGCACGCGGGGATCGTGTGCGTCAAAGGTGATGATGTTGCGCACGCCCATGGTCTGCAGCTCCTGCAGGGCCACAGCGCAGTCCAAGCTCTCGCGCACCACGCGGCGGTGCTGACGGCCGCCGTACAGGCTGGGCATGATGACGGAAACGCGGTGTGCCTTACCGGCCACAGCCTGAATCAGACGCTTCAGGTTTGCAAAGTGGTCGTCCGGGGACATGTGGTTCTCGTAGTTGAACAGCTTGTAGGTGACGCTGTAATTGCCCGGGTCCACCACGATAAAGATATCGTCACCGCGGACAGACTCCTTGACCAGACCCTTGGCATCACCGCTCTGGAAGCGGGGGCAGTCGCAGGAAATAATGAAGGTGTCTTTTTCAATTCCGGCAGCCTTTGCCCAACGGACAAGGTGCTTGTCGATCAGGCCGGTCAGCTCCTCGGCACCGGGGCAGGCGATCAGCCGCATATCCGCCACACTGGGCTGCTCAAAGAAAGACTTCGGGGAAATTTCAATAGACATAGTCACATAACTCCTTATTGCTGTTTACCATCCGTACCATGCACACAAGTGCGCATATCTGGTTTTATTTTATCACATTTTGTCGATTGTTCCATATCAATTTGTTTCATGTATCGATTTTCTGCGCCTTGCACAGCTGTTTTTCCTTTTCCTTCAAGAGAATGTGAGTTTCTTACAAAAACGCGACCAAATCTTTACCGTTTCGCAAAGTTTATCTGATTTTTGAGGAAAAGTAATACTTTTTGCCGTACCATTTTCTTTTCCCTGTGACGCAAAAAGACCGCTGCACGGTCGGGTGCAGCGGTCTCTCTTCACTTACCTTCTATCAGGGTAAAACGCTTTTTACAGGGCAGCCACGGCAGCCTTCAGGGCATCCACGCGGTCGGTGTTCTCCCACTTCACGCCCAGATCCTCGCGGCCCATGTGGCCGTAGGCAGCCAGCTGGCGGTAGATGGGCTTGCGCAGGTCGAGGTCACGGATGATGGCGGCGGGGGTCAGGTCAAACACCTTCTCCACAGCCTGCTCGATCTTCTCGTCTGCCACCGTGCCGGTGCCAAAGGTATCCACCATGATGGACACAGGCTTTGCCACGCCGATGGCGTAGGCCACCTGCACCTCGCACTGCTTTGCCAGACCCGCAGCCACGATGTTTTTTGCCACCCAGCGGGTAGCGTAGGCTGCGCTGCGGTCCACCTTGCTGGGGTCCTTGCCGGAGAAAGCACCGCCGCCGTGGCGTGCATAGCCGCCGTAGGTGTCCACGATGATCTTACGGCCGGTCAGGCCAGTATCGCCCTGCGGGCCGCCCACAACAAAGCGGCCGGTGGGGTTGATGTAGTACTTGGTGTTCTCGTCCAGCAGCTCGGCGGGGATGGTGGCCTTGATGACCTTTTCCATCACGTCTGCCCGCAGCTGCTCCATGCTCACGCTCTCGCTGTGCTGGCTGGAGATGACCACGGCGTCTACGCGCACGGGCTTGTTGTTCTCGTCGTACTCCACGGTCACCTGACTCTTGCCGTCCGGGCGCAGGTAATCCATCTCGCCGCTCTTGCGCACTTCGGTCAGGCGCTTTGCCAGCTTGTGGGCAAGGCTGATGGGCATGGGCATCAGCTCGGGGGTCTCGTCGCAGGCATAACCGAACATCATGCCCTGATCGCCTGCACCGCCCACCTGATCGTTGGTGCCCAGTGCAATATCGGGGCTCTGGCCGTCAATGTTGGAGATGACGGCGCAGGTGTCGGCGTCAAAGCCGAACTTTGCGCGGGTGTAGCCGATATCTGCCACCACCTCGCGGACGACCTTCTGGAAGTCCACATAGCAGCTGGTGGTGATCTCGCCCATAATGTGCACAAGGCCGGTGGATGCGCAGGTCTCGCAGGCCACGCGGGCGTTGGGGTCGTGGGTCAGGATCTCGTCCAGAATTGCATCCGAGATCTGGTCGCAGATCTTGTCGGGATGTCCCTCGGTGACGGACTCCGAAGTAAACAGGTGTCTAGCCATTTTTTGCCTCCTAAATGTTGCAGTTGCGTGTATTTACCATTCCATCAAGTTTGTTCTGAAAAATAAAAGCGCCCAGAGCCGAAAGCTCTGAGCGTTGCACTCTTATCTTCCGGTTTCCCGCAGGATTTGGCACCTTATGCTTTCGCACAGGTTGTCGGGCTTCACAGGGCCTGTCCCCTCAGCCGCTCTTGATAAGTCGGTATTCAATTGGTACGTCCCATATTCTATCATTGCAGCGTCAGATTGTCAAGATAAGTCGCACTTATTTTAGACATTCCTTTTAAATTGATGGAGCATTCCCCTGCTCCGGTGCGGCATGGCCGTCCCGCGCGGCGTGGAAAGCGCGCTTTTCCGCATACATCCGCTGGTCCAGTTCCACCAGAAACTTCTCCACGCTGCCGCCCTCGTACTTTGCCACACCGGTGGAGAAGGACAGCTGAAAGCTGCCCGCCGGAGCGGTGGCGTTATAGTGCTGCACCCGCTGCTCGATGGCGGTGCAGATCTCGTCCAGCAGCTCCTCCGAGCCGTGACGGATCAGCACCATGAACTCATCGCCGCTCATGCGGATGGCTACCGAGTTTGCCACCAGCGCCCCGGACAGGATGTGCCCGATCTCCTGAATGGCGCGGTCACCCTCGGCGTGACCGTAGGTGTCGTTGATCTCCTTGAAGCAGTTCACGTCCATCATGATGCCGTAAACGTCCTTCTCCTGTGTGGCGTGGATGCGGTCCAGACAGTAGTTCATGTACTTGCGCCCAAACAGGCCGGACAGCTCATCGGTATAGCCGCGCAGGCTGCGGGTCTGGCTGTCCACAAGCACAAAGGCGATGGACACCGACAGCCAGCCGAAGGCCATGCCGTAGAATGCGCCCTGCAGCAGCGTGCCCACCGCACAGGTGACCACAAAGTAGTACACCGGGAAGAACTCCACCGTAATGCCATCGTGCTTGGCCTTATGCACCTGCCACACGCTCTCGGCATAATAGCCGAACAGCAGCAGATACAGCAAAATGTTCAGTGGGCCCCGATGGTAAACGTTGTCTGCCGAAATGGAAAAGATCCACCCCGTGCCAAAAAGGTTTGCCACCAGCAGCACCAAAAGCGCCAGCAGCGGCGCACCCAGCAGCAGATGCCTTCTGCGCAGGCGTCCAATGCTGCGGTAGACCCGGAAGTCCACATACAAGCACCACGCATAGCCCACGCACACGGTAGCGCCGGTGCAGACGGTGTTGGTCAGGTACAGCCAGAACCGGCTTGCCGCGCCGGGCACACCGTCCAGCAGAAAGCTGATCGTCTCTGTTGCCTGTGCCAGCAGCGTCACCACCAGAATCCGGCAAAACAGCGCTGTTCCCACGCTGTTTTTACTCTCGCCGCGCACCCGCAATAAAAGCAGAAAGCTTACCAGCACCGCCCCTGTGCCATTGGCCACAAGGATCTCGGGTATATTCATTGCATTTCCTCCTCTGCCCGCCTTGCCCCATAAAGCGAGCAGCCCCTATTTTATACAATACCTATCTGTATTATACACCCTGCCGCGCCCTGCTTGCAAGGCTTGGGCGCAAAAAAGGCCGCTGCACAGCAATTTGTGCAGCAGCCCTTGAGAAATCATCCTTTGCAGTTCAGCCAAGCCCAGAGCTTTGCCGAAATACATTTTTTGCAGAAAACTTAATAACCCTTTGCCTGCTCGCCGTTCAGGATCTTGACAGCGCGGGAGGTGCCCAGACGGTCAGCGCCCAGTGCAAGGAAAGTCTCCATATCCTCCACGGTGGAAATGCCGCCGGCAGCCTTGACCTTGCAGCGGCCACGCACGCCCTTGACCATCAGCTCCACGTCATGGAAGTTGGCACCTGCGGTAGAGAAGCCGGTGCTGGTCTTGATGTAGTCGGCACCGGCCTCGCAGACGATGTCGCACATCTTTTCCTTTTCTTCCTCGGTCAGCAGGCAGGTCTCAATGATGACCTTCAGAATCTTATCGCCCACAGCCTGCTTCACGGCACGGATGTCCTCACGGACAGCATCGTACTCCTTGTTCTTCAGGCGGCCGATGTTGATGACCATGTCCACCTCGGCTGCGCCGTTTTCGATGGCAGTCTTGGCTTCAAAGGCCTTGCTGGCGGTATCCATGGCACCCAGAGGGAAGCCCACCACGCAGCACACGGGGATGCGGCCTGCCATATACTCCACAGCCTGTTTGACGTAGCAAGTGTTGATGCAGACGGATGCGGTGTGGTTTGCAATGGCTTCGTCACACAGCTGCTGGATCTGGGGCCAAGTGGCCTCCGGCTTCAGCAGGGTATGATCGACATGGGACAGGATCTCTTCGCGGTTCATGTTCGTTCCTCCGTTGTTTTACTTGCTGGCACGGCGCACCTTTGCCATGCCCACAGCGCTCAGTGCGATCGCAGTCACCGATGCCGTTGCACCAATGATGCCCAGCACCAGACCAGAGACCAGGAATGCGAACCCTTTCAGACCACGTTTCATAATACCGTACCTCCTGAAAATTATTGTTTCTTTTTAAAGATAATGAGCTTGCTGAACACATAGTTCAGCACGATCACCAGTACATTGGAAAAGACCTTCACGGCAAGGCCCCACAGTGCCTGAGCATCGTAGGCGCTGGTGACGAAGATGGCTGTGGGGCCGTCCGCCCCGCCGATGACGGCAATGGCGGCGGAGCCATCTGCCACGGCGGCATGGCTCCCGGCAAAGCTGTTTGCCATGTAGAGGGTAGTATCCGGACCCAGCCAGCCCGCCACGGCGCCCAGCAGACCCTGCATGGCGGTGTCCACCAGCGCCGCCCCCTGTGCGGCTAGCAGGTTGCCGCCCACGATCATGATAGCGGCATCCAGCACCATGGTGCCCAGACGGCAGGTGACAAAGGTGCCAAACTCTTTCGTCATGGCTTTGCCGGTGGTCTTGCTGCGGAACACGAACGCCCGGTTGGTGCAGTAGGCAAACAGGATGCACAAAGCATTATCCAGCACATTGCCCCAGCTGTTGGCGGCGGTGTAGCCGAACAGGCGGCTGAACAGCGCATACAGCACAATATTCAGCAGGGTGGTCAGCACGCCAAAGATTAGGTAACTAAGCACTTCCCAGTGCTTTTTGAAGAATTTTATCATGGCTTTGTTAACAAAAACAGCCCCGCCGCCGTTTTCCCGGCAACGGGGCTGCAGATCGCATTGTGTCAGAAGCTATGCTTTTGCACGAAGGGCTGATTACTCAGCGTCGTTGTTCAGCAGAGCCTTCATGGACAGGCTGATGCGCTTCTTGTCGAAGTCAACATCCAGCAGCTTCACATCGACCATATCGCCGACCTTCAGTGCGTCAGAGACCTTCTCAACGCGGTCATTGCTGATCTCGCTGATGTGGACCAGACCGTCAACACCCGGCAGGATGCGGACGAATGCACCGAACTTGGTCAGGGACACGACCGGAGCATGGAAGGTGCTGCCGATGGGGTAGTTGTTCTTCAGCTGCTCCCAGGGGTTGTCCTCGGCCTTCTTGTAGCCCAGAGAGACCTTGTGGTTCTCGGTGTCGATGTCCTTCACATACACTTCGATGGTGTCACCAACGGAGACGACCTCGGAGGGATGCTTGATGCGGTTCCAGCTCAGCTCGCTGATGTGGCACAGACCGTCCACACCGCCGATATCGACGAATGCACCGTAAGAGGTCAGGCTCTTGACAACGCCGGTGTAGGTCTTGCCCACCTCGACATTTGCCCAGAACTCCTCACGCTTTGCCTTGTTCTGCTCAGCGGTGACCTTGTTGATGCTGCCGACGATCTTGCGGCCGGAGCACTCGGTGACGACCAGCTGAACGTGCTGGCCGACCAGAGCAGTGTAGTCCTCGTCGCGGCGCATAGTGGCCTGAGAACGGGGGACGAACACCTTGACGCCCTTGACGTTGACGACAACGCCGCCCTTGTTGAACTCGGTGACGTCGCCCTCGACGACCTCGCCGGACTCAGCTGCCTTGGCGATCTCTTCCATGCCCTTGCGAGATGCGAGCTTCTTGCGGGAGAGCTGGATGACGCCATCCTGATCCATAACCTTCTCGACGATGAGGTCCAGCTCATCGCCAACCTTCACCAGGTCTTCGACCTTGGCGGAGGAATCATCGGTCAGCTCGCTCAGCTTGACAAAGCCGGTCTGCTTCGCTCCGATATCCACCTGGATCTCGTTGGCAGAGATGCTGGTCACGATTCCTTTCACAATACTGCCTGCATGAACACGCTTTTCCTCGGATGCGTTCAGCATCTCCTCAAAGCTCATGCTGTCATTGATTTCTGCGCTCATACTGTTAAGTACCTCCTCAATAATAGACGATGGCGTTGAAGCCCCGGCTGTCACGCCCGCCACTTTAACATCTGCAAACCATTCCGGCCGAAGTTCGCTCGCTGTCTCGACCGTTACGGCACGCGTGTGTTTTGCGGCGACCTGTACCAGCTTTTGGGTATTGGAAGAATGATGACCGCCAATGACAACAATGATGTCGCATTGTTGGCTGAGGTCTTCCGCTTCCTGTTGCCTCGCCCACGTCGCATTACATATTGTATCAAAAATTCGGGCGTTTGTATAGGCTTTTTTGAGAAACTCCGAACTTTCTTTCCATTTTGTAACCTGAAATGTGGTCTGTGCAACTGCAAAAAGGGGTTTTTGGGGGTCAGAAGGGCCGTTCCACGCCTCTAACTCGGCTAAATCGGCAAAAACGAACACCTCACCCCGGGTGTGTCCCACAATGCCCTGCACCTCCGGGTGGGTCTTATCCCCCGCCACCAGCAGCACCGCACCCTCTTTTTCGGCCTCGGCGGCAATGCGCTGGATCTTCTGCACAAAGGGGCAGGTGGCGTCATGGTACGGGATGCCGCGCGCGGCCAGTTCATCGTAAACGCTGCGGGGCACCCCATGGCTGCGGATGACCACCTCGCACCCGGCGGGCACATCCTGCACGGTGTCCACTACCTGTGCGCCCTTGCGCCGCATATCCTCCACCGCCTGCGGGTTGTGGATCAGCGGGCCCAGTGTTGCCACCTTATGCCCCTCGGCCAGCAGGCCGTAGGTCAGTTCCACGGCACGGTTCACACCAAAGCAGAACCCCGCCGTTTTCGCCAAATGGATCTCCATCTCTTACGCCCCCATCTTTTCCCATGCTTCCAGCAGTGCCTGCTTGTTGGCACGGAGCTTTTTGGTGTCCCGGCGGCCCTCCATGGCAAACTGCACTGCGGGCATCGGCTCGCCGTAGATCACCCGCACTTTGCAGAACAGGTGCATCCTCCCGTCCGGGGTGTCGTACAGGATGCGGCAGGGCACAACGTCCACCCCTGCCTCGGCGGCAATGACGAACAGACCGCTCTTGGGGGGCAGGAGCTTACCCTCCTTTTCGCGGGTGCCCTCCGGGAAGATGAGCAGCGTTTTGCCCTGTTTGCAGGCTTCCTCCGTCTGGGAAATGACCGCCATCTCGTCCTTGGTGCCGCGGACGCACACGCCGCCGCAGCAGCGGAAGAACCACGTCAGGAAGGCGTTGATCTCGAACAACTCCTTTTTGGCGAACACCACCATCCGCCTGCCCCACCGGGTGACAACGATGAACACCGGGTCGATGGCAGACACATGGGTGGGCGCAAGGATATAGCCCTTCGTCTGCACCTTTTTCAGGTTTTCACGCCCCTCCACCCGGATGCGGAAACCGATGTGCCACACAAGCCATGCAAGGGGCACCAGAATATAATATAGTACCATTTTTTATTCCTGTCCTGTTTGTTTTATCCGCCGATCTTTTTGGCAATGATCTGCTTCATAGCGTCAAGGCTCTGCTCAAAATCCAGCGCCGAGGTATCCAGCAGCACGGCGTCCTCTGCCTGCTTCAGCGGAGCGGCGGCGCGGTGGGTGTCCTGATAGTCCCGCTGCTTCACATCTGCCAGCACTTCCTCGTAGGGGGTGTCGATGCCCTTGGCCTGATACTCCTTCCAGCGGCGGGTAGCGCGTGCCTCCGGGCTGGCGGTCAGGAAGATCTTCACCGTAGCGTCCGGCAGCACCACCGTGCCGATATCCCGGCCGTCCATCAGCACATCCTGCTTTTTTGCCATGCTGCGCTGCAGCTCCAGCAGAAATGCCCGCACCGCGGGGTTTGCGCCCACGGCAGAGGCTGCCATGCCCGCGGCTTCGGTGCGGATGGCGGTGCTCACATCCTCGTCCTTCAAGTAAATGTGCTGCTCGCCCGCAATGGAGGCCAGCCGCAGCTCGATCTCGGGCAGCAGGGCGTCCACCGCCGCGTTGTCCTTGGGGTCCTTGCCTGCGCGCAGGGCGTACAGGCCGATGGCGCGGTACATTGCACCGGTGTCCACATAGATATAGCCCAGCTCTGCCGCCAGACGGCGTGCCAGAGTGGATTTGCCTGCACCCGCAGGCCCATCAATTGCAACAGATACCATGATATGTTCTCCTTATTTATATATAGTACACAGGAAATTGACTGCACTGTTTTTACAGGTTATTCGCAAAGCTTTGTGCGGTGCAGAAAGCGATCTGCAGATTGTAGCCGCCGGTGTAGGCGTCCACGTCCAGCACCTCGCCCGCGAAGTACAGTCCCAGCGCCTTTTTGCTCTGCATGGTCTTGGGGTCCACCTCCCGCACCGATACGCCGCCGCTGGTGATGACTGCGTGGGCAAGGTCGCCCCGGGCGTCAATGGGCACCTGCCAGTGCTTGATCAGCTGCACCAGCTCCCGCTTCTGCTCCCGGGTGATCTGGTTTGCCTTGGTGGCGGGGTCAATGCCCCAGCGTGCCACCATGACCGGCTGCATACTGGAGGGCAGCAGCTTGACCAGCGCACCCTGCGCCGCGTGGTTTGCCAGCAGCGCAAAGTCCCGGGTGATGCGGTCGTACAGCTGCTCCTCGCTCAGGGCGGGCTTCAGATCGATCTCCGCGATGTACCTGTGCTTTTTCATGTCCCCCAGATGGCTGGATGCGCTCAGGGTCAGCGGCCCGCTGATGCCAAAGTGGGTGAACAGCATCTCGCCCTGCTCGTCAAAGATGGCCTTGCCGTCCTCCAGCAGGGTCAGGGTGACGTTTTTCAGCGCCAGACCCATCATCTTTTTGCAGTCCGGGTCGTGGCTGACAAGGCTGACCAGACTGGGCACCGGCTCCACAAGGGTGTGCCCCGCCTGCTGCGCCAGCTTGTAGCCATCGCCGGTAGAGCCGGTGGTGGGGTAGCTTACGCCGCCGGTGGCCACCAGCACCGCATCCGCCCGGTACTCCCTGCCGGAGGTGCCCCGCACGCCCACGCAGCGCAGCGCCGGGCCAGCCTTTTTCTTTTTGGGGTGACGCGGGTTTTCCGCTGCCGCCGGGGCGGGCTCTGCCTCCGGCACGATGTCCTCCAGCAGCAGCTTTTTTGCGCCATCGTAGACGATGTCGGCGTCCTGCGCATAGCGCAGCAATGCCTGCCGGATCTCCTCGGCCTTATCCGATACCGGGAACACCCGGCGGCCGCGCTCCACCTTCAGCTCCACGCCAAGGCCTTCGAACAGCTCCATGGTCTTTGCCGGGGGGAACGCCCCCAGCGAGGAGTACAAAAAGCGCGGGTTCGTGCGCACATGGCGCAAAAACTCCTCTGCCGGGCAGTCGTTGGTCACGTTGCAGCGCCCCTTGCCGGTGACAAGGATCTTCTGCCCGGGCTTCTCGGTATGCTCCAGCACCGTCACCTGATGTCCCTGCCGCACGGCAGCACCCGCCGCCATCAGTCCGGCTGCTCCGGCTCCCACGATCAAAACCCTTGCCATCTGTCATCCTCCCAAAATCGCCTGTTGATTCTATTGTATCATACCAGAAACCCCGCGCAAAAGCAATGCAGCGCCGCAGGAAATGAATGGATTTTCGGTTCTCCCCCTCTTGACAAAGCCGCCGGGCTGCTGTATTCTTTTTACAGACCGTTAGTTTGTAAAAAAGGAGCATCCGCCATGCCGCGCAACAAATACCCGGAACAGACCGTTGAAAAGATCCTGGACGCCGCCGCCCTGCTCTTCCTCCAGAAGGGCTACCAGAATACCACCCTGCAGGACATCATCGATGCCACAAAGCTTTCCAAAGGGGCGGTGTACCATCACTTCCGCTCCAAGGAGGAGATCGCGCAGCGCGTCGGTGACCGTTTGGGCGACCAGATGTGGGAGCCGCTACGCCATATCCGGGACGACCCGGCCCTGACCGGGCTGCAGAAGCTGCAGGCGGTGTTTGCAGTTTCCTTTGCCGGGCAGCGGCAGCAGCAGATCGCGCAGACTTTGCCGCACCTGTGCAGCAACCCGCAGTTCCTTGCCATGGAGCTGACCAACATTGAAGCGCATCTGGCCCCGGAGTGTATTGCACCCATGATCCGGCAGGGCATGGCAGACGGCTCCATCCACACCGCCAACGCCAATGCGCTGGCCGAAGCGCTGTTCGTGCTGGCAGACATCTGGCTTTCCCCTCAGACGCGCCCCACCACACCGGCCCAGCAGCGGGCGCGGAACGTCGTGTTTCAGCAAATGACCCATGCACTTGGGCTGGACCTTTTGACGGATGCGCAGGCCGAGCAGCTGGTGCAGCTGTGCACACCGGTCAAAGACTGAATTTCCCGGGCGGAACGCTCCGCCTTTTTTTGTATGTAAATACAGACCAACAGTCTGTAAATAAAAAAGCAGGAGGTTTCCATGAACACTTTTATCCTTATCGTCCTTGGACAGATCGTCTCCCTGTTCGGCAATGCCGCCCTGCGGTTTGCGCTGCCGCTGTATCTGCTGCGGCAGACTGGTTCTGCCGCGCTGTACGGCGGCATCACCGCTCTGGCCATGCTGCCCGCCCTTGCTGGAATGCTGACCGGCGGCGCACTGGCAGACCGCTGCCGTAAAGCCCGCCTGATGGCACTGCTGGATCTGGTGACCGCCGGTATTGCGGCTGCAGCCGCTGCCGGACTGCCGCATCTGCCCCTGCTTCCGCTGGTCCTGACAGTGCTGGGCAGTCTGTACGCCATTCAGGGGCTTTACCAGCCCGTGGTACGCGCCTGCCTGCCTCTGCTGCTGAACGGCACCCAGCTGCTGCGCGGCAACGCAGTCATCCAACTGGTGGATACCGTGGACGAGCTTCTCGGTCCCCTGCTGGGTGCTGTTCTGCTGGAGCACCTCGGCATCCGGGGTCTGCTGGTGCTCTGCGGCTGCTGCTTTGCACTTTCTGCCGGGATGGAGCTCTGTCTGCGCATCCCACAGGATGTCCCATATGACACAAAGCTCTCCGTCCGTTCTCTGTGGGCCGACCTGCGGGAAAGTGCGCAGTTCCTCACCGGGCAGGCTGCGGTGCTGCGGTTAGCTGCCGCCATGGCGGCTGTAAACCTGCTGGAAGTCCCCGCCCTCACCGTAGGTGTTCCGGTGCTGGTGGTACAGACCCTGCAGAAAAGTGATGTCTCCCTTGGTCTTGTGCAGGCGGTGCTGAGCGCAGGCGGCATTCTGGGCGGCGTGCTGGCCGGAACCGTCTTTGTCCGTCATCCCATCCGCAGCGGCACATCTCTTTTGCTGGCGCTCAGCGGCGTGTGCGCCGCGCTGGGTCTTGCCCTCCGGGTGTCAGTGCTGCAATTCGGCAGCATTCTGGTGCTGGGGGCCGTGTTTATGGCCGTGGCAGCGCTGTTCAATGTATGGTTCTTTGCGCAGCTGCAAGTGCTGGTGCCGCAGGCACAGCTGGGCAAAACTACCGCCTGTTGCACCGTGCTGGCCTGCCTGACCCAGCCCATCGGGCAGGCAGCCTACGGCATTGCCTTCCAGCACTGGGCCGCACACCCCGCAGATGTACTGCTGGCAGCCGGGGTGCTTTCGGCGCTGGTTCTCTGGCTGCTGCAAACGCGCCGTACCGTCTGACACAGCAAAAAAGGAGCCGCTGTTGCAGCCCCTTTTATGGTTTGCTTACTCCGGCAGCTTTGCCGGGTCGAGGTAGCTTTCGCCCTGCTTTACCTCCACATGGATGTGGCTTTCTTCGGCGCACTCGCAGCCGACAGTGCCCACCGTGCCAAGCTTCTGCCCGGCGGTCACGGTATCCCCGGCTTTTACGGCAGGATCAGCCACGCCGCACAGCCGCCAACTGCGACCAGCGGCATCCTCCAGCACCACCACGGTGCCCCAGTTGCCCTCTGCCCCGGCAGACACCACCTTGCCCGCCACGGGTGCCGCTACCGCTGCCCCCTGCGTGCAGGCGTAATCCACGCCGTTGTGGGTGCGCCAGTCTCCAAGGGTCTTGTTATACACCAGCTCATCGCCGCTGAAGGCGTTGAGCACGCGCCCCGGCATAGAGGGCGCGGCGGCAGGCTGCGCCGAACTGCTGGCAGGCGAGGATGCGCCTTGCAGTGCCGAGGGTTCGCGCAGCGAACCAGAGCCAGACTGCGCACCAGAGGACGCCCCAGAGGGCGTCTGCTGCGGCACATCTGCCTTGCTGTTTGCAACGTCGGTCACGGGCTGCTGCCATGTGGTGTCCTCCTGTGCGTCCCAGTCCGGTTCTGTTTCCGGGGTGGTCTGTTGGGTGGTGCCGGGGGCGTTTAGTCCATCCAGACTTTTTTGCAGTTCTGCCCGCAGGGCGCGCACCGCCCACACCCCTGCCGCAGCCGCAGCCAGCAGGCTTGCGGTCAGCAGCAGAGCAAAGCCCTTGCCGTGCAGAAATTTTTTGATCTGCTCCATGCTTGTTACTCCCATCTGTCCGTTTTGTGTACGGGAACTTTTCTGGGCTTAGTGTGGGACAGCGGCGGGCAGTTTATGCAAGGGGGCAAAAAAGACACGCAAAAAGGCTGAGCAGCCGCTTTTTTGCAGCTGCTCAGCCCTGCTGTATCCCGTTTTTGGTTACTTCCGTGCGATCATTTCGGTATAAGCCAGCACCAGCGGGCCTACGCCCTTGGCGTCATTGCAGACCACCGGCTCGCTGAAGTAGTAGGCCAGAGAGCCGTCACGGTGATCCTTGCCGCCCAGACCTGCCACAAGGCAGATGCCGTCCAGCTGCAAGCTGCCGTCCGGGTTCTTGGACAGATACCGGTCGCAGGTGCCGTAGAAAGCCTTCTCCGCCCATGCAGCCATGCGTTTGGGCAGATAGCCCAGACGCACGCTCTTGAGTACCGCGTAGGCAAACAGGGCGGTGCCGCTGGTCTCCAGATAGTTGCCCTCGGCCTCCGGGTGGTCGATGACCTGCCAGAACATCCCGGTCTGCTCGTCCTGGAACTTGTGCATGTCCTCCACAGCCTGTTTGAGCATGGCCATGATGCCGCGGTACTCGTTGTACAGCTGCTCATCCATGCGCTCCAGCACATCCACCATTGCCACAAGGAACCAGCCCATGGCGCGCAGCCAGAAGTTGGGGCTGCAGCCGGTCTCGGGGTCTGCCCAGTACATCTGGCGGCTCTCGTCGTAGCCGTGGTAGTACAGGCCGGTCTTTTCGTCCCGCATGTGCTTTTTGATGTTCATGAACTGCTTGTAGCTGTCGATGCAGCCCTGCATCTTGTTGAAGCGGGTCTCGTACTCCATGTAGAAGGGCTGTGCCATATAGGTGCCGTCCAGCCACACCTGCCACGGATAGATGTCCTTGTGCCAGAAGTTGCCCTCCTTGGTGCGGGGCTGGGTGAGCAGCTGGCTGCGGATGGTGTCGATGGCCTTGCGGTACTTCTCGTCCCCGTAGATATCATACAGAATGAACAGGTTCTTGCCCTGATTCACGTTGTCCAGATTATACTCCTTGGGGTCGTAGGTCTTGATGGAGCCGTCCGGCTGTACAAAGTAGTCGATGAACTCCTTGGAAAACTCCAGATACTTCTCGTCACCAGTGGTCTTGTACAGGCTCAGGCAGGCGGTGATCATGCAGCCATCGATGTAGTTCCACTTGTTGGGCTTGCCGCTGCGCACCTTCTCGATGTTCCACATGGGTGCCTCGGCGCTGGAATTGGCGATCAGGTAGTCCACATAATCGCCCAGCATGGACAGGATCTCTTCATGGGTCATGGGTCAGTCCTCCTCAAAATGTCCTACGTTGGCAAAGTGCAGCCGCTCGCCCTCGTAGCCCTCGATCTTCACGTTGTGCAGGTCGATCTCCTTGACGTTCTCGGCATAGATGGCCAGCTTTTTCACCAGCGGACGGTTGTCGGCCATGGCAGCCTGTCCCTCCTTGGCGTTGGGGTCAAAGGTGATGCTCACATCCCGCATGGTCACCCGTTCGATGGGCTGCTCCGGCAGGCCATCGAAATAGCAGCCTGCAAACTGGGCATCGGTGGCCACGATGTTCTCCATGGTCAGGCTGCCCAGCTTGGGGGTGTACTCGTCCACCGGCATCGGCTCGCGGCACTGTACATAGGGGCCGTGGCCGTCCGGGTCGCAGAAGTAGAACATATTGATGACAAAGGGTGCCTTGACGCCCCGCATCTCCACGTTGCGGAACACCAGCCCGTCAATGACGGCAGTGTTGCCGCGGCCCCGGCGGGTCTTGACGCGCAGACCGCGGTCGGTGTGGTCCATCAGGCACTGGGTCACTACCATGTCCTTCACGCCGCCGCTCATCTCGCTGCCAATGACGATGCCGCCGTGGCCCTTGTCCAGCAGGCAGTTGCGGATAACGGTGTGCTCACAGCTGCGCTTCAGCTTCATGCCCAGAAAGACCTTGCTGGCCTTCATAGCGATGCAGTCATCGCCCACATGGATGTTCATTCCGATGATGCGGATATACTCGCAGCTCTCGGGGTCGATGCCGTCCGTGTTGGGGGCGTTGTAGGGGTTGTTGATGTTGAAGTTGAGCAGGTCGAGGTGCTTGACAAAGATGGGATGGATGGTCCACGAATAGCTGTTCTGCACCGTGATACCGTGCAGGCAGACGTTCTCGCTGTCCACCGCAGCCACGGCCCGGGGACGCCATGCGATGCGCTTGACCTTGGGGTTCACCCACCAGTCGCCGTTTTCGGCATCGCAGTCCAGCGTGCCCTCGCCGGTCACCACCACATCATGCACCTGCGTGATGTTCAACAGGCCCGCAAAGCTGTCCAGCGGATTGCCCTCCCAGCCGGTCAGGTAGTACTCGTCCACCTCGTTCTCGCTGGGCAGCACACCGGGCAGGATGGGGTAATGGGTGCGGTCGTTGTCGCCCAGCAGCACCGCGCCCTTTTCCAGATACAGGGTGGTGTTGCTCTTCATGAACAGGCTGGCGGTGCGGTAACGGCCGGCAGGCACATACACTGTGCCGCCCTTGGGGCAGGTGGACAGCGCCGCCTGCAGCCGCACGGTGTTGTCGGTCTCGCCATCGGCCACCAGACCATAGCGGGCAGCATCCACAAAGAAGGTCTCGGCCTCGGTGGTAAAATCCAGCTTCAGGGTCTCGCCCTCGGCCTGCACCTCTACCGTATAGGCGGTGCCGGGCAGCAGGGAGAACAGGGAAAATACATTGGTGTTGCAGGCCTCGTACACCGTCTTGCCGTTCAGGGCAACGGTAAAGGGGTGTGCCGGACGGTAGCACAGCTCGTTTTCCAGCTCAAAAACGGCGCTGCGGGTCATGGAACGGATCAGGGTCAGATTCATGCGAAATAACCTCCTGTGAGTTTGTCTTGCCCCCACGGGGCAGACGTGGTATCATGAGGAAAAGCGCTCTCCCGGCTACCGGGAGGGCTGTTTCCGGAAAGGATGCGCAAGATGAAAGCGGAACGGGAAAAGATCCATGCAAAGGTAAAAGCGGACACCGTGCGGCTGAACGGCAGCAAGCTGGAGCTGACGGCAGACGAGGAGACGTGCACCTTTCTGCTGGTAAGCGAGGGCAGCTGCACCCTGCAAATGGGGGAAAACAGCCTGCTGCTGAACCCCGGCAGCGCGCTGCTGCTGGGCGCGGGGGACGCAGTGCTCTCTGCCGCCGGTGCAGCCGTACCGGAACTGGTGGGCTGCCGCTTTCCGCTCAGCGCCCTGCACGAGCTGCGCAGTGCCACCCAGCGGGATTTTGCCCGGCTGTTTTTGCCCGGCGAGGTAACGGTGCTGTACGGCCCGGTGCTGTGGACCCGCCGCCTGCGCACCCTGCTGGAGATGATGCGCGCTGCCATGCCGGAGCAGGACTACCCCGGCGGGCTGTACCTGCTGCTCATCCTGCACTATGTCGAGCAGGAGTGCCTTGCCGAGAGCAGCGCCGCAGCGCGCCCCCGCAACGAGACCATTGAGCAGGTGTGTGCCTACCTTGCCGCCAACTACCGGCAAAAGTTCTCCCTTACCGAGGTGGCGGCGCGGTTCTACCTTTCCCCTTACTACCTCAGCCGCCTGTTCCGGCGGGTGACCGGGCAGTCCATCGTGGACTACCTGAACAACCGCCGCATCGAGGCTGCGCAGAAGCTGCTGGAGACCACCGAGCTTTCCATCAGCGCTATTGCCGAGCAGACCGGCTTTGCCAGCGCCGCCCACTTCCGCCGCGTGTTCCGCGAGGTAATGGATATCAGTCCTTTGCAGTACCGCAAGAAGCAGACGAAATGATGTATCAACCAAAACACCCCCTGTGCCATCCGTTGGGAGCAGCACAGGGGGTGTTGGTCTTGGTCAGATGTTCTTATGGCGCATTAGCCCTTGACGGCACCTGCGGAGATACCTTCAACGAACTGATCCTGTGCACAGAAGAATACGATCAGCTGCGGCAGGATGGAGATGAGAGACAGAGCAAGGATCTTGTTCCATGCAAAGCCGGTATCACCGTCCATAGACAGCTTGACGAACAGGGACATGGGGTATTTGCCGGGGGTGCTGACGTAAAGCAGCGGGCCCATAAAGTCGTTGCAGCTCCACATGAACTGGAACAGTGCGCAGGACACCAGAGCGGGTCCCAGCATGGGCACGATGACCTTGTACAGGGTCTGGAAGGAGGAGCAGCCGTCAATGGCGGCAGCCTCGTCCAGATCACGCGGGACGTTGCGCATGAACTGCACCAGCTGATACACGAAGTAGGTCTCGGTAGCAAATGCGCAGTGCACCCAGATGGCCAGATAGAAGGGGCTGTCCACCCAGCCGAACTTGTTGTACAGCAGGTACTGGGGCACGTTCAGCACGACCTGCGGCAGGAACAGGGTGGCCAGCATGATGTTGAACAGCAGCTTGCGGCCGGGGAAGTCGAAACGGCCAAAGCCGTAAGCGGCAATACAGGCAGACACCACAGTGCAGATCACCTTGGGGATGACATAGCTGTAAGTGTTGAGCATGGCCTGCAGGATGTTGATGGAGCCGCCGAAGTTGTTCAGGGCGTTGCGGTAGCCATCCAGCGTAGGCTTTTTGATCCACAGGCTGATGCCTGCAAAGATCTCGCTGTTATCCTTGAAGGTAGCGCTGATCATCCACAGCAGAGGATAGATCATGATGATACCAACCAGGATCAGCACGAAGTACTTAAAGAAGGTCGCGATCTTATTCGATGCTTTCATTCCCATATTGGTCACCTTACCTTTCATCCGAGTAGTAGACCCACTTCTTCTGGCTGGTGAACGCAATGATCGTCAGGATGCAGACGATGATGAACATGATCCATGCCAGAGCAGAAGCCATGCCCATGTCGTAGGACTTGAATGCGTAGTTGTAAACCAGCAGGGAGATCAGGGTAGTGGAACCACGGGGACCACCGTTGGTGATGATGTAGGGGCCGTTGAACTCCTGGAAAGCCTGGCAGATCTGAGTGACCAGGTTGTAGAAGATGATGGGGGTGATCATCGGAACGGTGATGGAGAAGAACTGACGCCACTTGCCGGCGCCGTCGATGGTAGCAGCCTCGTACAGGTCTGCGGGCACGCCCTTCAGTGCAGCAAGGAACAGCACCATGGCGGAACCGAACTGCCATATACGCAAAAAGCAGATGATCCACAGCGCGTAGTTGGGGTCAGACAGCCACTCGGGGCCCTGCACCGCACCAAAGGTGACAGCGCGCACCACGGTGTTCAGCAGACCGTCCACGCTGAACACAGCCTTCCACAGCACGGCGATAGCCACAGAGCCGCCCAGAATGGAGGGGATGTAGTACACAGTGCGGAACAGGTTGACGCAGGCGATCTTGAAGTTCAGGATATAGGCAATGAACAGCGCGAAGATCAGCTTCAGGGGCACGGTGATAAAGGCGTACTTGAAGGTGATGATCAGCGCCTTGGTGATCTTTCTGGTGTGGAATGCGGTAATGTAGTTGGCCAGACCAACAAAACTGGTGCCGTCCTTGAAGAAGTTCATATCGGTGAAGCTGTAATACAGCGACTGACCGAAGGGAAACGCCTTAAAGACGAGAAAGCCGATGATCCAGGGAATCAGATAAAACAGACCCTGATACTTATCGACCCATTTCTGGAACGGAGTTCGTGCGCCGGCGGGCGCATTACTTTTTTTCATCCGAAATCCTCCTTTTACAGGATTTGAAGCAGACAGTGCAGCAGGTCACAGACCGGTAACAATTCTTTCAAGGTTTGATAACCATTCTCCGATAAAACAAGGGCACCTGTCGTACGGGCGGCAGATGCCCTTATTTATTTCAGATACTGAATATCCGGTTCTGACCGCTGTCAGAGAGAGGTAAGCTTAGCCGATGGTGTAGCCGACAGACTCCATGCCGTCCAGCAGAGTCTCGACAGCCTCTTCAGGGGTCTGATCGCCGTAGTCGATGTTATCGAACACTTCCTGATAGATGCCGGTGCCGGAAGCCTTCAGGTCGTTGTTCTCGAACAGGGGATCCAGCTTGTTGGTGGTGAAAGCCATGACCTTGGCGTTTGCCTCAGCAACCAGGTCCTTGACAGCGCCGGCGTCCTGAGCGAACTTCAGGCCAGCCTTGGAAGCGGGGATGCCGCACTCAGAACCCATGATGGAAGCGCCCTTTTCCTCGTTCAGCAGGAAGTTGATCAGGGTAGCAGCCTCGGCAACGTTCTTGCAGGTCTTGGTGATAGCCAGACCCATGGACACCTTGGAGAAGCCGCCGTTGTTATCGCCGAACTTGATCTCCTCGCCGACGGTGAAGCCGTCCTTGTTGCTGTCGTCCAGAGCGGAAGAGTACTTGCTTGCAGCGGAATCCCACTCGAAGATGCCTGCGATCTTACCGGTGATCCACTCGTTGGACTGGTGGGTAGCGGTATCGGAGTTTGCAGAGTAGTAGGTCTTCAGGTTCATCATGACGTGGTTGTCCACCAGGCTCTTGATGAAGGCCAGACCCTCAGCGATCTCGTCCTCGGTGTAGTTCAGGGTGGAGGTAACGGGATCTGCCCAGTCCTTGCCGTACTTGGACTCGAGGTAGAACACCATCAGGATCATACGGTCGTATGCGCCCAGGTGCATGGGGTAGTAATCGTCGCCCAGCTTCTCCTGGAAAGCCTTACCGGCAGCCATCAGATCGTCCAGAGACTTGGGGACCTCGGTGATGCCAGCCTTATTAAAGGTGGTCATGTTCCAGTAGAAGATACGGCCGGTCATGGAGACGGGCACGCACTGCTGGCTGTTGGCCACATAGCAAGCGTCCATAGCAGCGGAATCCCACTGGGTCAGGTCGATGAACTTGGAGGTGGTGTTCAGATCCACGAACTTGCTGCCGTCGGCAGAGTAGTTGTACAGCCAGTTCCAGTTCACCTGGCAGACATCCTGAGCGTTGCCTGCGATGAAGGCAGCAGCCATCTTCTCTTCCCAGCCGGACCATGCGGCGAAGGTGGGCTCCACGGTGATGTTGGAGTGCTCAGCCTGGAAAGCCTCCAGAGCGCTCTGGTAAGCAGCGTGACGGCTGTCGCCGCCCCACCAGCTGATGCTCAGGTTGACGGGGCCGTCAGACAGGGCCAGGCTCTCGTCTGCGGAAGCAGCGGGGGCCTGAGAAGCAGCGGAAGAAGCGGTGGAAGAAGCAGCGGGCTTGCTGCCGCAGGCAGCCAGCAGACCTGCAGCACCGACAGCGCCGGTAGCCATCAGGAAGTTACGACGAGAAATTGCCTTGCTCATTTTTGTTCTCCTCCTAATAGAAAACATCTTCATGTAGGGGGCCTGCACATGCCCCCTTGTATACAATTATGATAACAAAAGCCACTGAAAAAAGAAAGATGCAAATTACAGTGATATGGGATAAAAACGTACAAATATTGCCCTTGTTTTCGCGTGCAATTCGACGTCCTTGCCGAAATGAATAAACTTGCGCTGAAAAACTGTGCAACTTGTATACTTCAATGACTTGCATAAAAATCTGGGATGCAACATGGGAAGAACGGCAAAAATTTCAATAATTCCTGTTACATTTACCGTTCCGCCTGTAATTTTTTGTGCTCTGCCGTTCTCCTCTGCTTCCTTCTTCTCCCACGCCCTCTCCCCTCCGGCAAGTAAGTGCCCGGTCTGAACTGATATATCAATAGTGCAAAAAACGTGCGAATTCCGTCCGGTTGATATATCAGTTTCTCTCACAAAATGCAACAAATTGATATATCAGTCTGTATACAGCCTGTTGGAGACTCTGGCGGGGGTACCCCTTCCGCAAATCACGCAAAAAAGCCGCTGCACCCGGCGCGGTACAGCGGCTTGTATACAACATAAAAGTATCTCAGTTTTTCCTTGCAGCGTAAAACGCCCGCCGTGCCTTGAAGTAACACTGGGGGCACATGCTGACATACTGCACATCGTTTTCAAGGTCGATGGCTACCTGCTCGCCCTCAAAGACGAACCGTCCGTTCACCTTGCGGCAGTTGCAGATGGCCTTGCGCCCGCAGGTGCAGATGGTCTTCATCTCCTCGATGGTGTGCGCCAGCTCCAGCAGACGGGTAGAGCCCGGGAAGCCCTTGAGGGAAAAATCTGCCCGCAGACCGTAGCAGATCACCGGGATGTTCAGATCTACCGTGATCATGAACAGCTGCTCGGCCTGCTCCGGGGTAAAGAACTGGCTCTCGTCGCACAGCACACAGGCCAGCGGCCCGGAAGCAGCGTTTGCCGCCTTCACGGCTTCAAACACGTCCAGCTCCGGCGGGATCAGCAGGTCTGCCTTGCGGCGCACGCCCAGACGGCTCACCAGTTCCCCGCCGCCCTTGGTATCCACCTGCGGCTTCAAAATGAGCACCTTCATGCCCTGCTCTTCGTAGTTGTGTGCCACCTGCATCAGCGCCGTGCTCTTGCCGCTGTTCATGGCACCGTAGCGGAAATACAATTTTGCCATGCCGTCACTCCTGATTGCGCAGACGGTAGCCCAAGCTCATCAGGCTGTCGCCCAGATGGACGTTTTCCACCACCACATTGGGGTACGACACCGACAGGTCATAGTGGGAGAAGTTCCAGAAGCCCTCAATGCCCAGATCCACCAGCCGTCCGCTGACCTGCTGTGCACCATCGCGGGGCACACAGAGCACCGCCACCTTGGGCTTGTTTTCCTCACAGAAGGCCTCCAGCTCGTCAATGTGCCGGATGCGGATACCGCTGATCTCCTTGCCCACCTCGTTCTCGGCCACGTCAAAGGCCGCGATCAGCTTGTAGCCGTTGGTATCGGTGGTGATAAAGCGGCTCACCGCCTTGCCCAGACGGCCGCAGCCGACCAGAATGGTGGGCAGACGGTCACCGTTGCCGAACAGCAGACTTTCCAGAATGGAAAGCAGGTTCTCCACCGAGTAGCCGATGCCCTGCCGTCCGTTCACGTCACCGATGCAGTTAAAGTCCTGCCGCACCTGCGAGGCGGTGGTGCCCATCTGGGAAGCCAGCTCCCGGGAGGAGATGCTGGTAATGCCATCGGCCTGCAGGGAGCGCAGATACCGGTAATATTTGGGGAGACGCTTGATCACAGGGATCGATGCTTTCTGGGGGGTGTTCATAGCAAAATTCTCCTTTCTGCCCAACGCGCTGCAGCTTCTGCCGCCATGCAAGGGGCTTCTTTGCGCGCAGAGAGATGTTCCGTTTTATCCTGTTATATTATTTAAAGTATACAGCATGAAAGGCGAATGTCAAATACCTATTTGTAAAAAAGCAAAAAATTCACAAAGTTTTTTGTATTCGCGCTCCTGCATACTTCCCCGGCAGCCGGGGGATACTGACCCCACAAAGACCCTGCTACGGAAGGAGAACGCGCATGGATACGGCAAAAGACACCCCCGCAGAGCAGCACCGGATGGAAAAAGAGGATATTGAGGATCTGGGCACGGTCACCCTGAGCCGGGGCGGTCATGTCATCCACTGCCTGACCGTCATCGGCCAGATCGAAGGGCACACTGAAGCGCCGCAGGGGCAAAAGACCACCAAGTACGAGCACGTCATCCCCCAGCTGGTGGCGGTGCAGGAGGACCCCCGCATCGAGGGGCTGCTGGTGCTGCTGAACACGGTGGGCGGCGATGTGGAGACCGGCCTTGCGCTGGCAGAGCTGATCGCCAGCATCTCCAAGCCCAGCGCCACGCTGGTGCTGGGCGGCGGGCACTCCATCGGCATCCCGCTGGCGGTCAGCGCGCGGCACAGCTTCATCGTCCCCACCGCCACCATGACGGTGCACCCGGTGCGGCACTCCGGGCTGATCTTAGGCGTCCCGCAGACCATGCACTGCTTTGAGCAGATGCAGCAGCGCATCACCGGCTTTGTGGCCGCCCACAGCGGCATGCCGGAAAAGCGCTACACCCAGCTGATGCTCCACACCGGGGAACTGGTCATGGACATGGGCACGGTGCTGGACGGACGCCGTGCCGTAAAGGAAAAGCTCATCGACGAGCTGGGCGGTCTTTCGGACGCGCTGGCGTGGCTATATAAAGAAATTGAGCAAGGGTGAAGCTTTGCAGCTTCCCCTCAGCCAGACGATTTGAACTGCGCTCCGCGTTGCTCTGCGCAGGAACAGCGGAAAAATTATTTTTTATTTCGCGTTTGTCGCGCTCTGCGGAGCGCTCCAAACGCCTTTTCACGAGAGGGGCTGGGTTCGTTCCATTTTCCTCCAACAAAAACAACATTATGGTTTGCCATTTTTGCCCTTGCGTGGTACAATAGTAGAATCAATTATTGTGTCTATGGGAAGTTGGGGAACAGAGTAGAATGGCAACGAAAAAACGAAAATCAACGAAACGGCGTACTGCCGCCCGCCGTAAAAAGGCAGAGCAGCGGCTCCCGGCAGGGCTTGGCACCCTGTTCGGCGGCCTGCTGCTGATCGTGCTGGCCTTTGTGCGGGGCGATTCCGTATGGCGGGTGCTCCATGATGTGCTGTTCGGGCTGTTCGGCTGCGGCAGCTTTGTGCTGGGTGCAGCCGTGTGCTGTCTGGCCGTTTTGTACACCCGGGGCGAGGAGCTGCTGTCCCGCATCCTCAAGCTGGTGCTGGGGCTTATCTTTGTCTGCGGCACAGTCATCGTGTTTTCCGATATCCAGCCGCAGGGGCTGTCGGCGCTGCAAATGCTTTCCGCCTGCTACGCCAACGGCGTCAATGCATGGCTCTCCGGCGGCGCAATGGGCTTTGTGCTGGGCGGCGTGCTGCTTTTGCTGTGCGGACGCCCGGCAGCAAATCTCATCATGGTCGTGCTTTTGCTGTGCGGCAGCCTGTACATTTTTGATATTACCCCCGCCGAGGTCTGGGTCTGGCTGTGTGCCGTCACCGGCGGTATCCACGCCCGCGGCGCTGCCTTTGCAGAGCAGCGCTCTGCCCGCCGCGCCGAGCGCGCCGCCATCCGGCAGGCAGAGCGGGCGATCGATGAGGAATACGACGAAACCGAGGACGAACCGCTGGACGAGGAGGACGAGCCCGCCGGGCTGCATCTGGGGGTGCCGGACTGGATGTCCGGCGTGCTGCGCTGGGGACACAAGGTAACGCAGGAGATGGAGGCAGACGCTGCCGAAACTGAAGCTGCACCCGCAGCCCCTGCCCAGCCGGAGCCTGCCGCGCCGCCCATCACCCCGGTGCGGGTCAGCGTTGCCCATCCCCGCGCGGCCTTTGACGTAGACCTTGGCCCCGACCACACCGCCCTCTCCGAGGGCGGCAGCGAGCCCATTGAGCCGCTGATCGTCGGGCCGGGCGGCACCTTCGGGCAGGACCCGCTGCGCCCTGCATCCAAGCCCACGCCGCCGCCCATCGTGGCAGACCCGGTAGTCGCCTCTGCGGCAGATTTCTTTGCCAAAGATGCCCCCCAGCCGGAAGAGCCTGCCCCCGCTTTTGATACTCCCATCGTCCAGCCGGCAGCGCCGGTGGTGCAGCCGCAGATGCCGCAGCCGTTGGAAGCTGCGCCCATCCAGCCCGCCGTGCCCCGGGTGAGTGCCGAGAACGCCGTGGCGTTCCGCTCTGCGCCGGACGAGGACGGCTGGATCAGCATCACCGCCGAGCCGGTGGAGGAAAAAGACATCAACTCGCTGGTGGCTGCGGCCATGGAAAAGCCCGCCGTCTCGGAGCAGGCAGCCGCCACCGCACCCGCCGAGGAGGCCAAGACGGTGGACCGCTACGAGTACCAGTACCCGCCCATCGAGCTGTTTGAAAAAACACAGGAGGAGAGCGACCCCGGCGCACAGGAAGAGCTGAAGGCCAACGCCCAAAAGCTGGTGGACACGCTGGAAAGCTTCGGCGTGCGCACCCGGGTGCTGGATATCTCCCGCGGGCCCTCTGTTACCCGATACGAACTGCAGCCCATGGCGGGTGTGAAGATCAGCCGCATCACCTCGCTGGCGGACGATATCGCCCTGAACCTCGCGGTGGCAGACGTGCGTATGGAAGCCCCTATCCCCGGCAAGCCCGCCGTGGGCATCGAGGTGCCCAACCACAAAAAGACCGCCGTTTCCATCCGCAGCATCTTTGAGAGCCAGAGCTTTCTGCGCATGACCTCGCCGCTGGGCATCGCCCTTGGCAAGGACATTGCCGGTGTAGCGCAGGTGACCGACCTGTGCAAGATGCCCCACCTGCTCATCGCGGGCAGCACCGGCAGCGGTAAATCCGTGTGCGTGAACAGCATCATCATGAGCCTGCTGTTCCGCTCCAGCCCGGAGGACGTGAAGCTGCTGCTCATCGACCCCAAGGTGGTGGAGCTGGCCGAGTATAACGGCATCCCCCACCTGCTGATGCCCGTTGTCACCGAGCCCCGCAAGGCCGCCGGTGCACTGGGCAGTGCGGTGCAGGAGATGGAGCGCCGCTACCGCCTGTTTGCGGAGAACAATGTGCGCGATATCAAGTCCTTCAACAAGCTGGCTGCCGAGCAGCCGGAGCTAGAAAAGATGCCCTACATCGCCATTATCATCGACGAGTTGGCCGACCTGATGATGGTGGTGGGTAAGGATGTGGAGGATTCCATCTGCCGCATCGCCCAGAAAGCCCGTGCCGCCGGTATGCACCTAATCGTTGCCACCCAGCGCCCCAGCGTGGACGTGATCACCGGCCTGATCAAGGCCAACATCCCCAGCCGCATCGCCTTTGCGGTGTCCAGTCAGGTAGACAGCCGCACCATTCTGGACGGTGCCGGTGCAGAAAAGCTGCTGGGTCAGGGCGATATGCTCTTTATGCCCGTGGGCGCACCCAAGCCCACCCGTATCCAGGGCACTTTTGTGCGGGATGAGGAGATCAGCCGTGTGCTGGACTTTATCAAATCCAGCGCCACCGTACAGTACGACGAAGCCATGATCGAGGCCATGGAAAAGCACGCCATTCAGGACGGCAAAAAGGGCGGCGGCGGTGCCGACGCCGAAGAGGACGCAGGCTCCGACCCCATGTTCAAGCAGGCCGTGGATGTGGTCATCGATGCCGGTCAGGCCTCCACCAGCCTGTTGCAGCGCCGCTGCAAGCTGGGCTACGCCCGCGCCGCCCGCATCATGGACGAGATGGAGCAAAAGAGCATCATTGGCCCCTACGAGGGTGCAAAGCCCCGCGCCGTGCTCATCAGCCGCCAGCAGTGGCTGGAAATGCAGATGAACCAACCGGAGGAATAATAAAGGAGCATTATGGAACATTCTACTCCCCAGATCTACACCGAATTTCTTCCCATCAGCCGGGCGGACATGGAAGCCCGGGGCTGGGAGCAGCTGGACTTTGTGGTGGTAGGCGGTGACGCCTATGTGGACCACCCCAGCTTTGGCACCGCCATCATCAGCCGCCTGCTGGAAGCCGAGGGCTACAAGGTGGGCGTGCTGGCACAGCCCCGCTATACCGACTGCGAGGACTTCAAGCGGTTCGGCAAGCCCAAGTACGGCTTTTTCATTGGCGGCGGCAACGTGGACAGCATGGTCAGCCACTATTCCGTGGCAAAAATTCCCCGCGCCGAGGATGAATACTCCCCCGGCGGCAAGGCTGGTGCCCGCCCGGACCGCAGCGCCACCGTGTACACCAAGCTTGCCAAGCAGGCTTACCCCGACCTGCCGGTGATCTTAGGCGGTCTGGAAGCCAGCCTGCGGCGGTTTGCCCACTACGATTACTGGCTGGACACCGTGCTGCCCAGTATCGCCGAGGACTCCGGCGCGGATCTCATCAGCTTCGGCATGGGCGAGCACCAGACCGTGGAGATCGCCCGCCGTCTGGCCGCCGGGGAGCCGGTGGAGAGCATCACGGACGTGAACGGCACCTGCTACCTGACCGATTTCGACCACCTGCCCCAGCGGTATGTGGAGTGCGCCGGTTTTAAAAAGGTGGCCAGCGATAAGACCGCCTACGCCAAGGCCTGCCGCATCCAGATGGACAATCAGGACGTGGTCAGCGGCCAGATCATCGTGCAGAAGCAGAGCGAAAAGTATCTGGTGCAGAACATCCCCGCAAAGCCGCTGGTGCGCGGAGAGCTGGACAAGGTGTACGCCCTGCCCTACACCCGCCGCTACCACCCCATCTACGAGAGCATGGGCGGCGTGCCCGCCATCCGCGAGGTGCAGTTCTCCATCATCCAGAACCGCGGCTGCTTCGGCGGCTGCAACTTCTGCGCCATCCAGCTGCATCAGGGGCGGCGAGTCACCAGCCGCAGCGCCGACAGCATCGTGGAGGAAGCCGAGCGCATGACCCACGAGCCGGATTTCAAGGGCTATATCCACGATGTGGGCGGCCCTACCGCAAACTTCCGCTTCCCCTCCTGCCGCGAGCAGATGCTGCGCGGCATGTGCACCGGTGGCAAACACTGCCTTGCCCCCACCACCTGCTCCCACATGATCGTGGATCACAGCGACTACCTTAAAATTCTGCGCCGGGTGCGGGAGCTGCCGGGCGTGAAAAAGGTGTTCATCCGCAGCGGTATCCGGTTCGACTACCTGATGGCGGACCCGGACGATACCTTCTTCAAGGAGCTGGTGGAGTACCATGTGTCCGGCCAGTTGAAGGTCGCCCCGGAGCACTGCGCCCCCAACACCCTTGCCTACATGGGTAAGCCGCCCATCGAGACCTTCAACAAGTTCAAGGATAAATTCTACGAGCTGAGTAAGAAGGCGGGCAAAAAGCAGTATCTGGTGCCCTACCTCATGTCCAGCCACCCGGGCAGTACTCTGAAGGACGCGGTCTATCTGGCCGAGTACCTTTATAAGAACCACATGCGCCCGGAGCAGGTGCAGGACTTCTACCCCACCCCCGGCACCGTGAGCACCTGTATGTTCTATACTGGGCTTGACCCCTACACCCTCAAGCCGGTGTTTGTAGAAAAGACCCCCGAGGGCAAGGCGTTGCAGCGCGCACTGCTGCAATACTACGAACCCCGCAACGCCGAAAAGGTGGTCAAGGCCTTGCAGCTGACCCACCGGGAGGACCTGATCCCCCTGCTTGTGCCCGCCGTCGGCCGCCGCGCCGTGCAGCGCACCGCCCGCCGGGCAGAGAGCGCCGAGGTGACCATCCACAACGATGGCACTTATACCGTACACCCCAGCCAGAAGGGACGCAGTACCGGCAAAAATGCCCGCGCTGCCGCCCCGGCAGGCCGTCAACCCAGCCCGGGCGCACGCTTTGCGCCCAACTCTGCGCCCGGCCACAAACCCAAGAATAATCAACAGAAAGAGAACGCAACGTGGAAAACCGGAAAGAAGAAAAAGTAACCCTACTCCCCCGCCGCCTGTTCCTGCGGCTGGCTGCACTGGCGCTGGCCGCTGTGCTGGCGCTGGGGCTTACCGCCTGTGACAGCCTGCCCGGCAGCGGCGGACACATCGTCAAGCCCTCCACCGGGTCAAGCCAGCCCTTTGAGATGCACTTCATTGATGTAGGGCAGGCGTTGAGCGTATTGGTAGAGTGTGACGGACAGTTCATGCTCTACGACGGCGGCAACGTGGACGACGGCAGTCTGGTGGTCTCCTACCTGCAAAAGCAGGGGGTGGAGCAGCTGCAATATGTGTTCTGCTCCCATGCCCACGAGGACCATGTAGGCGGACTTGCCGCCGTAATGGTAAAGTTCCCGGCGGGGCACGCTTACAGCCCCGTAACCGAGGGCAGCACCAAATGCTTCAACGATTTTGTCAAGTATACGCAGCAGCAGGGCTTGCAGCTGGAAGTGCCCTCCGTGGGCACCGTCTGGCCGCTGGGCAGCGCCACCGTTACCCTGCTGGGCCCGGTAACGCAGTACAGCGAGACCAACAACACCTCGCTGGTGCTGCGCATCGACTACGGCAGCACCAGCTTTCTGCTGACCGGTGACATGGAAAATACCGCCGAGACCGACCTTGTGAACAGCGGTGCCAACCTGAAGGCCGATGTTTTACAGGTAGGGCACCACGGCTCCAGCACCAGCACCGGCTACCTGTTTCTGAACGCTGTTCTGCCGGAAATGGGCGTCATCTCCTGCGGCGCAGGCAACAAGTACGGCCACCCCCACGAGGAGACCCTGAGCATCCTGCGGGACGCAAAGGTGGACGTCTACCGCACCGACCTGCAGGGCACCATCACCATTGGCAGCGATGGCCAGAACTTCACCGTGGGCACCGAGCGCTTTGTGCCGGACAGCCAGCTGAACCCCACCGACCCGTCGTCCTCCAGCACCGCGCAGCAGGCGTACATCGGCAACGTGAACAGCAAAAAGTTCCACCTGCCCACCTGCGCCAACCTGCCTGCGGAAAAGAACCAGGTCCTCTTTTCCAGCTACGATGAAGCCATTGCCGCAGGCTATACCCCCTGCGCAAGCTGCATCAAATAAAAATATTTTTATAAAAAGAAAGACACCGGCGGCCTGCAAGGCTGTCCGGTGTCTTTCTTTCATAATCGTTACTGTGCAGCGGGGAGCTCCTTCTCCCGCTCTTCTTTCAGGATAGCGGTGGCGCGCTGCATGGTGGCAGCAGCGCGGCGCAACTCTTCGTCTCCAAGCTCGGCGCGCATCCGGCGGTAGCAGCGCTGCAAAAGCGCCTGCTCCTCCGCCATCAGTTCCACCGCCTTGCTGGAAAGCTCCACATAGGTGCGCCCGGCCTCACGGTCGGTTTTCCACGTCACAAAGCCGCTGTCCTGCAGCTTCTCGATGCCCTTGGAAAGCTCGGTCACCCGCAGCCCCATGGCGGCGGCAAGGTCGGCAAGATAGAGCTTTTCACCGGGATGTGCCTCCTGCTCTACCTTGATATAATACAGGATGAGATAATCTGCCCGCTGGATGGTGCTGAACACCTTATCCACGTTAAGCTCGTGGAGGAAGAACCACTCCCCCTGATGCTGCTGCATTTCTTCCATGCTGATGCCCTCCCTTTATGCCCGCTGGCTGCGCGGGATATAATCGTGGGTGCCGCCAAGGCTCTTGTAGGCCGGGCGGATGATCTTGTTGGCGCTGAGCAGCTCCTCGATACGGTGGGCGCTCCAGCCCATGACGCGCGCCACAGCAAACAGCGGGGTGTACAGCTCCATGGGGATGCCCAGCATCTCGTACACAAAGCCGCTGTAAAAGTCCACGTTGGGGCTGACGCCCTTGAAGATCTTGCGCTCCTGCGCGATAAGCTGCGGTGCCATCCGCTCGATGCGGGTGTAGAGGGAAAGCTCCTTGTCCCGTCCCTTTTCGTGGGCAAGCTGCTCCACATAGCCCTTGAACACCACCTCGCGCGGATCGCTCAGGGAGTAGACGGCGTGACCCATGCCGTAGATCAGCCCCTTGCGGTCAAAGGCCTCGCCATGGAGCAGCTTTTTCAGATAGGCTTCCAGCTCCTCGTCGTCCTCGATGTCGTGGAGGTTGTCCCGGATGTTCTGCATCATGTGCATGACCATCAGGTTCGCACCGCCGTGGCGCGGGCCCTTGAGAGAGCACAGCGCCGCCGCCATGGCCGAGTAGGTGTCGGTGCCGGAGGAGGTGACCACGCGGGTGGTAAAGGTGGAGTTGTTGCCGCCGCCGTGCTCGGCGTGCAGCAGCAGCGCCACGTCCAGCACGCGGGCTTCCAGCGGGGTGTACTGCATATCCGGGCGCAGCATCCGCAAAAAGTTCTCTGCGGTGGAAAGGCTGGGGGCCGGGCGGTGGATATACATACTGGCGTCTTTTTCGTAGTGATTATAGGCGTGGTAGCTGTATACCGCCAGCATGGGGAAGATGCCTGCCAGCTGGATGCTCTGGCGCAGCACGTTGGCGGTATCTAAATCTGCCGCCTTGGGGTCGTAGGAGGCCAGCGTCAGCACGCTGCGCGCCATGCTGTTCATGATATCGTGGCTGGGTGCCTTCATAATGACATCGCGGGTAAAGTTGGTGGGCATGGTGCGGCACTCGCCCAGCACCGCGCAGAACTGTTCCAGCTGCTCCGGGGTGGGCAGCTGACCAAACAGCAGCAGATATCCCGCCTCCTCAAAGGCAAAGCGGCTGCCGCGGCTGCCGTTGATGAGGTCTTTTACATCATAGCCGCGGTACAGCAGCTGACCGTCTGCCGGGTGCTTGACCCCGTCCACATACTGGAACGCCCGGATGTCCGAGATGTTGGTCAGACCTGCCAGTACGCCCTTGCCGGTCTCGTCGCGTAAACCGGCCTTGACCCCGAACTCCCGGTAGAGGTCCTTGGGGATGCGGTCATGCTCTGCGCAAAGGGGCTGCTGCTGGTCGAAGTAGCTTAATACATTCTGCAAATGATCCATGTGTCTGACTGCTCCTTTCCTGTTCGTCCATATCAGTTTCTCATTTTTTAATAGCTTTTATATTACAGAACGGATATTTCGCTGTCAACCAACATTTTGTAAAAAAATATGAAACAATTCAGCCGTAGGGGTCGTACAAATCGTACTCCTCCGTCTCCTGATGCTTCTCCTCCAACACCTGGATGGCCTGCTCCAAGGCGCTCTGGGAGCAGCCGCTCTCGCTTACCAGCGCATGGACGGCGGCGGCAAGGTCGCCGTCAAACAGGGTATCCAGCCGCTGCCGCATACAGTACACGCCGTAAGCCCGCCGGGTGACCAGCGGCACATACACGTTGCAGTTGCCCTGTTTTGCCGACCTGACCCAGCCTTTTTCCTCCAACCGGTAGAGAAAGTTCAGCACCGTGGCTGCTGCCCAGCCGGTGGCCTTGAGCTTCTGGCTGATGTCCCGCCGCGCCGCTGCGCCCGGGCACGCCCACACCGCAAGCATCACCTGTTCTTCCGCCGCCGAAAGCGGCCGCAGGGTATCCGGTAAGCCGTACATCTGTTGTACCTCCTTGAATGATTCAATTCCCCTTAGTCACCGTTTTTTGCGGTGGGGCGATTTAGAATGGTCTCCGCTTCGCTCTGACCATTTTCAGCGGAATGACTATTTTATTTCGCGTTTGTCGCGGCCTGCGGGCCGCTCCAAACGCACTTTCACAGTTTGGGCTTCGTTTTTCTTTTACATTTGTCTTATTTTTCCCAGTATACCGCATTTCTGCCAAAGGTGCAAGGGCGGAAAATCCGCATGGAATCAGGGGATCGTACGCTTCTTTTACAATTGTCTTATATTTTGTCTCCGCACGGCGTACATTTGTATGCTTTGTGCTCTCATGCGGGGTGCAGGGGCCATATCTTTGTGCAAAGATGCTCTTGTTTTCGGCATGGGAAAACCGGTATACTACGGCTACAGAAAGTAACAGACGCACCGCAAAACGGCGGTGCTGCGTGATAGGTATACCACAGGAAAAGGAGAGGTTCATTATGGCACGAGTATATAACTTCAGCGCAGGCCCCAGCATGCTGCCCGAAAAGGTGCTGCGGCAGGCGCAGGCCGAGCTGCTGGAATACGGCGACAGCGGTCAGAGCGTCATGGAGATGAGCCACCGCAGCAAGTGGTTCGATGCCATCATCAAGGACACCGAAGCTTCCCTGCGCCGGGTGATGAACATTCCCGATAACTACAAGGTGGGCTTCTTTCAGGGCGGTGCTACCCAGCAGTTCGCCATGGTGCCGCTGAACTTTATGACCACCGGCAAGGCAGACTACATCGTGTCCGGCAACTTCTCGGGTCTGGCTGCCAAGGAGGCCGCCAAGTTCGGCGAGGCCAAGATCGTAGCATCCAGTAAGGATAAAAATTTCACTTATATCCCGGATGTAAACGCTATCAACTACGATAAGGACGCCAGCTACATCCACATCTGCCAGAACAACACCATCTTCGGCACCCAGTATGTGGAGCTGCCGCAGGTGGAGGGCGTGCCGCTGGTGGCAGATATGAGCTCCATGATCCTTTCCAAGCCGGTGGACGTCAGCAAGTACGGCTGCATCTACTTTGGCGTGCAGAAGAACGTAGCCCCCGCCGGTATGGCCATTGCCATCATCCGGGATGACCTGCTGGGTCACGCCGCAGATAACGTACCCACCATGATGAACTACACCACCCTGCTGGCGAAGGACAGCATGTACAACACCCCGCCGTGCTGGTGCATCTACATGACCGGTCTGGTGCTGAAGTATCTGGAAAACGACATCGGCGGTCTGGCCAATATGCAGAAGATCAACGAAGCCAAGGCCAAGGTGCTGTACGACTATCTGGACGGGCAGGAGTTCTTCACGAACCCTGTGGAGCACCGCTACCGCAGCACCATGAACGTCACCTTCACCAGCCCCAACCCGGACATGGACAAAAAGTTCTGCGCCGAAGCCGCCGAGGCGGGCTTTGTGAACCTGAAGGGTCACCGTCTGGTAGGCGGTATGCGCGCTTCCATCTATAACGCCATGCCTGCCGAGGGCGTGGACAAGCTGGTGGACTTCATGGAGAAGTTCCGCAAAGAGAATGCATAAAGAGGGGTTTCAGATATGTACACCATCAAAACGCTCAACGCCATCAGCCCGGTGGGGCTGGCAAAGCTGCCCAAGAACCAGTTCGATGTCACGGTGGATGCCGACGCCCCGGACGGTATTCTGGTGCGCAGCGCCGATCTTTTGAACACCACCTTCAACGACAATCTGCTTGCTATCGCCCGCGCCGGTGCGGGCGTGAACAACATCCCGCTGGAGCGCTGCAGCGAGCAGGGCATCGTGGTGTTCAACACCCCGGGTGCCAACGCCAATGCCGTGGCGGAGCTGGTCATCGGCATGCTCATCGCAGGCAGCCGCAACGTGGCCGCCGCCGCCCAGTGGTGTCAGGGTCTGGCCGGTGACCCCGCCATGGCCAAGAGCGTGGAAAAGGGCAAAAAGCAGTTCGTGGGCAACGAGATCAAGGGCAAGACCCTTGGCGTCATCGGTCTGGGTGCCATCGGCTCCCGGGTGGCAAACTGCGCCATCGAGCTGGGCATGGAGGTCTACGGCTACGACCCCTACATCTCCATTGAAGCAGCATGGAACCTGAGCAGTCAGGTACACCACTGCGTAAACCTGAACGATATGCTGCCCCTGTGCGACTACATCACCATCCATGTGCCCTACCTGCCCACCACCAAGGACACCATCAACGCCCAGACCCTTGCTTTGTGCAAGGACGGCGTCAAGATTTTGAACTACGCCCGCGGCGAGCTGGTGAACACCATCGCCCTGCTGGAGGCCATGGACAGCGGCAAGGTGTCCGGCTACATGACCGACTTCCCCTCCGAAGACATTCTGGGCCGTCCCGGCATCGTGTGCACTCCGCACCTTGGCGCTTCCACCCCGGAAGCCGAGGACAACTGCGCCGTCATGGCGGCGCAGGAGCTGAGCGATTACCTGCGCAACGGCAACATTACCCACTCGGTCAACCTGCCGGAGGTGCATCAGCCCCGCGCCGGCGGTAAGCGCATCTGCATCATCCACAAGAACGAGCCGGGCATGATCAGCCAGATCACCGCCCTGACTACCGAGGCCGGTCTGAACATCGAAAACATGGTGAACAAGAGCAAAAAGAACATGGCCTACACCATGCTGGACGCCACCGGCTCCGTGGATGCCCGCCTGAGCGAGAAGCTGAGCAGCATCCCCGCCGTCATCCGGGTGCGCATCCTGTAACAGCAAAAATACACGAGACACAAAAAGGTGAAGTGGCCAGCGGTCACTTCACCTTTTTTATAAAGGATCCACGCCCGGCGAAGCTGGCCGAGGCAGTCATCACATGAGCTGCTTTCATTCATGATATGAACCAGATGAAAAACAGACGGGTCATATCCCTTGACTTCAGTCCTCCGGGGGAGTATACTCCGTGGCAGTGAAATATTCGGCTATGACGAGAAAGAGTACCCGGAA
>ENA-UOJB01000473-UOJB01000473.1-human-gut-metagenome-genome-assembly--contig:-C48-NODE-473-length-45221-cov-17.998384_pt1 | contig 45221 bp, 38 predicted proteins | sample MGYA00242338_ERZ723885 | MGnify/ENA metagenome assembly ERZ723885
TCGTCACCGGTATCGAGATGTTCCACAAGCTGCTGGACTACGCTGAGGCCGGCGATAACATCGGTGCCCTGCTGCGCGGTGTTGCCAAGACCGAGATCGAGCGCGGCCAGGTTCTGTCCAAGCCCGGTTCCATTCACCCCCACACCAAGTTCGTTGGCCAGGTGTACGTTCTGACCAAGGACGAGGGCGGCCGTCACACCCCCTTCTTCAACAACTATCGTCCCCAGTTCTACTTCCGTACCACCGACGTTACCGGCATCATCACCCTGCCCGAGGGCACCGAGATGTGCATGCCCGGCGATAACGTCGACATGAAGGTCGAGCTGATCACCCCCATCGCTATCGAGAACGGTCTGCGTTTCGCTATCCGTGAGGGTGGCCGTACCGTGGGCTCCGGCGTCGTCATCGCCATCAACAACGACTGATTGACGTTCCCCCCACCGGCGTATAGCTGAATAAAAAGGCCCGGCAGAGTGTGCTCTGCCGGGCCTTTTTGAGACAAATGGTGGAAGATGTTTAATACTTTTTTAATATTTATACATGAACTTTTGTAACATCCCTTGGGTATCCTATACTTGCAAGAGACAAAAAGCTTTTTTCATCAATCTTCCTGCCATTCAGGCGGAGAACCGGCTTCCGGTTCTCCGCCTTATGGTTTTTATCGACGAATAGTCACGCAGAATTTGCCGCCCGCAGGCGGCAAATCAAATGCAATCCATTTTCGCCCGGGGCGTGTACCTGGGCGAAAATTCTTCTCAGTCTGCAAGCCTTTTATCCCAAAAGGGACGAAGTCCTTTTGGGATAATTCAAAACAGCGGCCACTTGGGCCAGGTCTGGCGGATATAGGCCGGCACGTCCTCCCGGGGAAGGCCCAGCACCGCCCCCAGCTCGCCGTACAGTGCGTCCTCCGCCCGCCTGAGATAGCGCTCGTCCATCTGGCTGACCTTCCGCCCGTGGTGAATGGCCCAGCTGCGCCGGCGGCACACCCCCTTGATGAGGCCCGCCAGCCGTTTGCAGTCATAGGAGGCCACCACCTGGTGATAAAGGTCCTTGATGGCCCGGGTGTTGTGGCTTTCGGCCTGCTCCTCCGGCAGCTGGTCCAGCTGCGCGATGAGCTCCTGCACCTCCTGCCCCGTCAGCAGGGGGCGCATCAGCACCCGGGTGTCCACCGGGGTCATCACCTGGCCGGATCGGTACAGCGGCGCAAGGGTATAGTACAGCCGGGTCTTGTCCATTCCCGGCAAAGACGGCGTCCCAACGCCCTCCACCCGGCAGACGCCCTCGCCGCCATAGACCACCATTTCGCCCGCTGCAAACATGCCGTTCATCCTCTCTTTCGTTCTTTACCATATTATACCACTTTTTCTCCAAAAGGGTAAGTCTTTTTTTGACGAATTGACAAAATCCGCCGCCCGGGAGTATAATAGGGGCCACGAAAAGGAGGTGCCGCCTGTGGAAAACCCATTGGATCAGAAGCTGGACCTGTCGGCCCTGCACCTGGGGAATATCTCCCTGGGGACGCTGCTGGGGACACTGCTGACGCTGGTGATCTGCCTGGTGGCGGTGCGGCTGCTCACCGCTTTGCTGCGCCGGGTGCTGGCCCAGACCCATATGGATGCCCGGGTGCAGAAATACCTGGTGCGGACCGTGCAGCTGGTGCTGTGGGTGGTAACGGTGCTCATTACCGCCGACCAGCTGGGCATTCCCGTCACGTCCCTGGTGGCGCTATTGTCGGTGCTGTCCCTGGCGGTATCCCTGGCGGTGCAGAACGTCCTGGCCAATGTGGCCGGGGGTCTGGTGCTGCTGGTGACCAAGCCCTTCGCCGTGGGCGACTATGTGGACACCCCCTGCGGCGCAGGCACCGTCAAGGAGCTGACCCTGACCTATACCTATCTGGACACGCCGGACGGCCTGCGGATCGCCGCCCCCAACAGCAGCCTTTCTGCCGGAAAGATCACCAACTACACCACCCTGGGCACCCGCCGCATCCAGCACAGCGTCAGCGCGTCCTATGACGCGCCGGTGCAGACCGTGCGCCAGGCTCTGCTGGACGCCGTGGCCCGGACCCCGGACCTGCTGGAGAGCCCCGGCCCGGAGGTATACGTCAATGCCTACGGCGAAAGCGGCATCGAGTACATCGTCCGCAGCTGGGCCAGAACCGCCGACTACTGGACGGCCTATTACGCCCTGCTGGAGAACATCAAGGCGGCCTTTGACGAAAAGTCCGTGGAGATGCCCTATAACCACCTGAATGTTCATATTGTAGACCCCGTGCGGGTAGAAAGAGAGACAAAAGCATGATCTGTTCCCTGATTTTAGGCGCTCTTATCGGCTGGATCGCCAGCAAGCTCATGGGCAGCCGCGGCGGCCTGATCCGCAACCTGATCCTGGGCGTGGTGGGCTCCGCCGTGGGCAACTGGCTGGCGGGCACCATCGGCATTGCCGCCACCGGCTCTGTGGGAGCCATCCTTATCGGCGTGGGCGGGGCCTGCGTTGTGATTCTTGTGGCCCGCTGGCTGTTCCATTAAGGAGGGAAAGCTCCATGAAGCCTGTGATTCATGAAACCGCCTTTGTGGCGGACAACGCCACCGTCCGGGGCAATGTCACCATCGGGGAGGGAGCCGGGATCTACTTTGGAGCGGTGCTCCGGGCGGAGACGGACCCCATCACTGTAGGCCCCGGCAGCAATATCCAGGACAACTGCGTCCTCCACGCGGACCCCGGCTTCCCCACCAAAGTGGGCCGGGACTGTACCGTGGGCCACGCCGCCATTCTCCACGGCTGCACCATCGGCGACAACACCCTGGTGGGCATGGGGGCCATCGTCCTCAACGGAGCCGTGGTGGGCCGGGACTGCATCATCGCCGCCGGGGCCTTGGTGACCCAGGGGGCCGTGATCCCCGACGGGTCCATGGTCATGGGCGCTCCCGGCAAGGTCCGCCGCCCCCTGACGCCGGAGGAGGTCGCATCCAACGCCGCAGCCGCCGCCGGTTACCGCCGCGAATCCCAGCTGTATAAGGCCGGAGAGCTGTAAATAAAAAGACGCCGGACTCCGGCGTCTTTTTCTATATGCAGCTACAGCAGGAACCAGGAGGCGAAGCGGAAATAGATCAGCAGGCTGGTGGCGTCCACAATGGTGGAGATGAAGGGACTGGCCATCACCGCCGGGTCCAGGCCGATCTTCTCGGCCAGGATGGGCAGGGAGCAGCCCACGCACTTGGCAAACACCACCACAAACAGGATGGTCAGGCACACCACCAGGCACACCGTGGGCGTGACGGCGGCGTTGCCCAGCAGCAGCCGGTCCACCAGCTGCATTTTCACGAAGTTGGCCCCGGCCAGGCACACGCCGCACAGCAGCGACACCCGCAGCTCCTTCCACAACACCTGGAAAATGTCGGAAAAGTCCACCTCGTCCAGGCTCAGGGCGCGGATCACCGCCACGGAGGCCTGGGTGCCGGAGTTGCCGCCGGTGCCGGAGAGCATGGGGATATACGAATTGAGCACCAGGCAGGCCGCCAGGGCGCTTTCATAGTGGTTCAGGATCATCCCCGTGAAGGTGGCTGACAGCATCAGCACCATCAGCCAAGGCAGGCGGGCCCGCCAGGTGGCGAAAATGCCGGACTTCAGATAGGGCTTGTCCGACGGCAGCATGGCGGCCATCTTCTCGAAGTCCTCCGTGGTCTCCTCCTCGATAACATCCATGGCGTCGTCCACGGTGACGATGCCCACCAGGCGCTGCTCCTTGTCCACCACGGGCATGGCCAGGAAGTCGTATTTGCTCAGGGCCTGGGCCACGTCCTCCTTGTCGTCCATGGTGTTCACGGACACCACGTTGGGGTCCATGATGTCCTGGATCAGGTCGTCCTCCTCCGCCAGCAGCAGGTCCCGGACGGACAGTACCCCCAGCAGATGACGGGTGGGGTCGGTGACATACAGGATGTTGATGGTCTCCAGCTCGCCGCCGATGCGGCGGATGCGCTTGAAGGCGTCCTCCACCGTCATGTCCTTTTTCAGGGACAGGAACTCCATGTTCATAATGGACCCGGCGGAGTCCTCGGGATACTGGAGAATTTCGTTGATGGACTTGCGCATCTCCGGCGTGGCCTTGTCCAGAATGCGGATCACCACGCTGGCGGGCATTTCCTCCACGATGTCCACGGCATCGTCCAGATACAGCTCGTCCAGCACCTCCTTCAGCTCGGTGTTGGAAAAGCCGTTGATGAGCATCTCCTGGCTGTCGGATTCCAGCTCCACGAACACCTCCGCCGCCAGCTCCTTGGGCAGCAGCCGGTACAGCAGGGGCATCTCCTCCTCGCCGGCCTCCTCCAGCAAAAGGGCGATATCCGCAGGCTCCATAGGCAGGAACAGGTCCCGCAATCGGGCGTACTGCTTATTTTTGATAAGCGCCTCAATATTTTCCAGATATTGGTCCAATTCTTCCTGGTGATCGAACATGACCGGTTCCTCCTTTCCCATATACATAGCAAAAATCCACAACGGCAGAAAGCCCATTGTGGATGTGCAAAGGGGCCGCGCGGGATGCGTGACCTGGCCACCGTAACAAGCTTTAGCATCGCGGGGCGGTGAAACTGCGTTAGATGATACCTTGGCTTCGATATCGCCTGTTCAAACCCTCTCATGGTGTCTCCACCACTCTGCGGCAGCAGTCCGTATCCCTCGCGGTAGCCTTACCTACCGGAGCATATTTTATTCAAATATAGAGTAAAACAAATTCTTCCGTCTGTCAACCCCTTTTGGCAAAAATGCCTCCCCCGCCCGGGCGCGGGACCCGGGCAGGGGAGGGCGGGAGTTACTTTTTATAGGGGACGTGCCAGATGGTGTCGGCGTAGTCGGCGATGGAGCGGTCGGCGGAGAAAATGCCGCTGCGTGCGATGTTGTGCAGGCTCATGCGGTTCCACTTCTCCCGGTCGGCATAGGTATCCACCACCCGGTGGGAGGCGGCGCAGTAGGACGCAAAGTCCGCCAGCAGCAGATACTGGTCCGCCGGGCAGTCCGCGCCGTACAGCAGCCGCTGATACAGGTCCTCATAGCTGACGCCGTCCCGGAAGCCGGTTTTCAGCTGATCCAGCACCCGGTGCAGCACCGGATCCCGGGTATACAGCAGATAGGGGTCATAGCTCTGGCGCAGGCGGGCGGCCTCGTCGGCGGTGAGGCCGAACAGGAACATATTCTCGTCGCCCAGCACCTGGTGCATCTCCACGTTGGCGCCGTCCAGGGTGCCCAGGGTCAGGGCGCCGTTCATCATGAACTTCATGTTGCCGGTGCCGCTGGCCTCCTTGCCGGCGGTGGAGATCTGCTGGCTGACCTCGCTGGCGGGCATCAGCATCTCCGCCATGGAAACCCGGTAATTCTCCAGGAACACCACCTGGAGCTTATCCCGGCAGACGGGGTCGCTGTTGATCTGGTCGGCCAGGGAGTTGATAAGGCGGATAATGCGCTTGGCCACGGCGTAGCCCGGGGCGGCCTTGGCCCCGAACAGGAAGGTCTGGGGCCGGAAGTCCATATCCGGGTCGTCCTGGAGCTGTTGATAGAGGCTGATGATGTGCAGCACGTTCAGCAGCTGCCGCTTATACTCGTGCAGGCGCTTGACCTGGACGTTGAAGATGGCGTCGGTGTTCAGGGTGACCCCCTGCTGGCGCTTGGCCCAGCGGGCAAAGGACTGCTTGTTGTCCCCCTTGATCTGCTCCAGCCGGGAGAGCACCGCCGCGTCATCGGCGAAGCGGTCCAGATCCGACAGGCACCCGGCGTGGGTGAGATACCCGTCGCCGATGCAGTCCCGGATCAGGCCGTCCAGGCCGGGGTTGATCTGGCTGATCCAGCGGCGGTGGTCCACGCCGTTGGTGACATTCCTGAACTTGTCCGGCTCCATGCCGCAGGCGTCCCGGAACACGTCGCGGCGGAGAATGTCGGAGTGCAGGGCGGACACGCCGTTGACGGCCATGCCCCCGGCGATGCAGAGGTTGGCCATGTGGACCACGCCGTCCCAGATAACCGCCATTTTCTCCGTCTTTTTGGGGTCGTGATAGAAATCGTCCACCTTCTGCTGCCAGCGCCGCGCGATCTCCTGCATGATCTGCCAGATGCGGGGCAGCAGCGTCTCGAACAGCCGCTGGGGCCAGCTCTCCAGTGCCTCGGCCAGCACGGTGTGGTTGGTATAGGCCACGGAGTGGCGGGTGATGTCCCAGGCCTCGTCCCAGCTCAGGCCCGCATCGTCGATGAGGATGCGCATCAGCTCCGGGATCACCAGCGCCGGGTGGGTATCGTTGATCTGGATGACGTTCTTTTCGTGGAAATTCGTCAGGGTGCCGTAGGTCTGGATATGCTGGCGCGTGATGGATTGCAGGGTGGCGGACACGAAGAAATACTGCTGCTTCAGCCGCAGGGACTTGCCCTCGTAATGGTTGTCCTCGGGATAGAGAATGGTGCTGATGGAGTCGGCCATGGCGCGTTCCTCGTTGGCCTTCAGATACTGCCCCTGGCTGAACAGCTGCATGTCGATAGGCTTGGGGCTCTTGGCGTCCCACAGACGCAGGGTATTCACATGGTCCGTGTTGTACCCGGCCACCAGCATATCGCAGGGGATGGCCAGCACCCGGGTATAGTCCTCGTGAACCACCATCAGGTGCCCGTTGTCCCACCGGGTGCGGACCTTGCCGCCGAAATGGACCTCCTCGGCCTCCTGGGGCTTGGGCATCAGCCATGCATCGCCCAGGTTCAGCCAGTCGTCGGGCAGCTCCACCTGCTGACCGTCCACGATCTTCTGCTTGAAGATGCCCAGCTCATAGCAGATGGAATAGCCGGTGGCGGGAATGTCCAGGGTGGTCATGCTGTCCAGATAGCAGGCGGCCAGGCGGCCCAGGCCGCCGTTGCCGAGACCTGCATCCGGCTCCATGTCGAAGATGTCCGGGGCGGAAAAGCCCAGCTCCTCCACGGCCTGGGTCAGCTGGGGCAGAATGCCCAGGTTGTATGCGTTTTTCATGAGGCTGCGGCCCATGAGAAACTCCAGGGACATATAGTGCACGCGCTTTTCCTGGCGCTCCTGGGTCTGCTCCTGGGTGTCCACGCTGCGCACGGCCATAATGTCCCGCAGGGCCAGGGCGCAGGCCTTCATGATCTCCCCGTCGGTGGCCTGCTTTTCGGTGCAGCCGTAGTTCAGGCGCAGCTTCTGTTGAATTGCCTCCTTCAGGGCGTCTTTGGTATAAGTCATTTAGTGGTTCCTCCGTGATAGATCTTGGTAAATACGCCGGTAGGCCCCGGCGCTGCGGCCCCAGCCGAAGTCCTCGGTCATGCCCCGGCGGCGCACGGTGTCAAAGCCCAGCCGGTCGCCCCGGTACAGGCCCACCGCCTGGCCCAGTGTCTGGCACAGGTCATGGGCCGTGCAGGCGGAGAATACATAGCCGTTGCCGTCAGGCTGACCCACCTGGCAGGAGCGGACGGTGTCGTTGAGGCCGCCGGTCTGGCGGACGATGGGTACCGCGCCGTAGCGCATGGCGATCAGCTGGCTCAGGCCGCAGGGCTCGCTGCGGGACGGCATCAAAAACAGGTCCGCCGCGCCGTAAACCCGGCGGGAAAGGTTGTCGGAATAGGTGATCTGGGCGGATACGCGGCCCGGCCAGCGGCTCTGGGCCCAGCGGAAGGTATCCTCAAACTGGGGCTCGCCCTGACCCAGCACCACCAGCTGGCAGCCGGTGGCCATGATGCCCCCCAGCCCCTGGCACACCAGATCCATGCCCTTGTGTCCCACCAGGCGGCTGACGATGGCGGTAAGGGGGGTGTCCGGCTCCTGGGCCAGACCCAGCTGCCGCTGCAGCTCCCTCTTGCACACGGCCTTGCCCTCCATATGGTCGGGGTCGTAGGTCTGGGGCAGGGAGGCGTCATGGGCCGGGTCGAAGCTCTCCATATCCAGGCCGTTGAGCACGCCGGAGAGCTTGTAGTCGATGAGCTGCACCACCTGCTCCAGGCCGCAGGCATAGGCCGGATCGTGAAGCTGGCGGGCATAGGTGGGGCTGACGGTGGTCACGGCGTTGGCGGTGAGCATAGCCGCCTTCATCAGGTTCACGCAGCCGTCCATCCGCAGGATGCCGCCGTCGTACCAGCCCCGGTTCAGACCGAACAGGTCCTCCACCGTCTCGGGGCCGTATTTGCCCTGATACTCGATGTTGTGGATGGTGAACACCACCGGCAGGTCGTTTCCGGCGTCCCGCAGGTACACCGGCACCAGAGCCGTCTGCCAGTCGTTGCAGTGGATCACGTTGGGATACTCCGCCAGGTGAGGCAGCAGTGCCTCCGCCGCCTTGGAGAAGAAGGCAAAGCGCTCGCCGTCGTCCATGTCGCCGTACAGGCTGCGGCGGCGGAAATACCGCTCGTTGTCCACAAAGTACCAGGTGACGCCCCGGTATTCCAGGGAGAACAGGCCGCAGTATTCATGCCGCCAGCCCAGGTCCACATAGATGTAGCAGCGGAAGTTCATCTTCTCCCGCCAGCGCTGGGCGATCTGGCCGTACAGCGGCAGCAGCACGGACACCCGGTCGCCCTCCGCTGCCATGGCGGGGGGCAGGCTGCCCAGCACGTCCGCAAGTCCCCCGGTTTTGCAGAACGGAGCCGCCTCGCTGGTGATATACAGAATATTCATATGCTTACCTCCGCTTCAGACCGTGACGTCCCGGGCGATCACCAGGGGGTAGTTCTCGTGACCCATAAGGGTGCGCCCCTCCTGAACGGTGACGTATTTGTCTGTGATAACGCCCCGCAGGACGGCATTCCGGCGGACCACGGTGCCCTTGAAGAGAATGCAGCCCTCCACGTCGGCGCCGGGCTCAATGCGGACGCCCCGGAACAGCACGCAGTTTTTCACCGTGCCCTGGATGTCGCAGCCGTCGGCCACCAGGGAGTTGACGCAGGAGCCGTCCATATAGGACGAGGGCGAGTCGTTCTCCTTGGCCAGGATCGGCCGCTGGGGTGTGAACAGCTCCATGCGGATCTCCGGCCGCAGCAGCTCCATGCTGCGGCGGTAGTAGGACTCGATGGTGTCGATGCGGGCGGCGTAGCCGTCCCAGACATAGGCCCGGAAATGCAGGGCATCCTTCCTGTCCTGGAGAATATTGTGGCGGAAGCTGTACTGATTGTGCGCCATGCAGTCGGTCACCAGCTGGATCAGCAGATCCCGGCGCAGCACGAAGATGTTCAGGCAGCGGAAGCCCTCGGGGGTGAACACGTCGTGGGCCACGTCCACGATGCGCCCGGAGTTATCCAGCTGGAAATAGGTGTCACTCTCCAGGCCCGGCAGCGAGGTGCACACCGCCGTCAGGTCGGCGCCGGAGTCAATATGATCCCGCAGCACGTCGTCCAGGGGAAGATTGATGACCAGGTCGCTGTCGGTCAGCACCACATAATCCTGACGGATGTCCTTCAGATAGTCCATGACGCAGCCCAGAGCCTCCACCTTGCCCCGGAAGCGGCCGGCGTCGCCCCGCCGCTCGGCATAGGCGAAGGCCGGCAGCAGGGTAAGACCGCCGTGGTTGCGGCTCAGGTCCCAGCTTTTGCCGGTGCCCAGATGGTCCAGCATACTCTGGCACTTGCCGTGCATGATAACGCCCACGTCCCGGACGCCGGCGCCCACCATGTTGGACAGCATAAAGTCCACCACGCGATAGTTGCCCCCAAAGGGGATGGAACCGTGGATGCGGTGCTCGATCAGCTCCCGCAGCCCGGTTTTCTTCTCATAGGAGAAAATGATGCCGTGCATACCGTTCATGCTTCCACCTCCCCGTGATGACGGTCCAGCAGAGCCTTGGCAGGCACCACCTCGCCGGGGGCGATGACGGTGTCCGGCCCCAGGACGGCGATGCCCCACTCGGCGGGGTCCTGGGCGGTTTCCGGCGGCGCGCCTACCTGAGCGCCCCGGCCAACCCGGCAGCGCTCGCCGATGATGGCATACTGCACCACCGCGCCCTCCTCGATGACGGCCCCGGGCATGACCACGGAATAGGACACGCTGGCCCCCTGGCCCACCTGGGTATTATAGCTGAGGACGCTGTTTTTCACCTCGCCCAGGATGCCGCAGCCCTTGGCCACGGCGCTGTTGCCCACGTCGGCGTGGGGGCCCAGAAACGCCGGCGGGCAGGACGGGGTCCGGCAATAGATGGGCCATTTCTTGTCCAGCAGGTTCAGCCCCGACCCCGGGGACAGCATGTCCATATTGGCGTCCCACAGGGAGTCCAGGGTGCCCACATCCTTCCAGTAGCCCTCGAACCGATAGGCGGACATGACCTCTCCGGCGTCCAGCATAGCGGGGATGATGTTCTTGCCGAAATCGTTGTCGGAGGTGGGGTCGGCCTCGTCGGCCAGCAGATAGGAGCGGAGCTTCTGCCAGGTGAAGATATAGATGCCCATGGAGGCCAGGTTGCTTTTAGGCTCCTTGGGCTTTTCGGCGAAGGCGGTGATGCGGTCATGCTCGTCCACGGACATGATGCCGAAGCGGCTGGCCTCGGACCAGGGGACCTCCATCACGGAAATGGTGCAGGCGGCCCCGGCGTCCTTGTGGTGCTGGAGCATCCGGGAATAGTCCATCTTATAGATGTGGTCCCCGGACAGCACCGCCACATACTCCGGGTCGTACAGGTCCACAAAGCCGATGTTCTGATAAATGGCGTTGGCGGTGCCCTTGTACCAGGAGGCGCCGGAGGCGCTCTGGTACGGCGGCAGAATATGGACGCCGCCGTTGAGCCGGTCCAGCTCCCAGGGCTGGCCGCTGCCGATATAGCTGTTGAGCTCCAGGGGGCGGTACTGGGTCAGCACACCCACGGTGTCGATGCCGGAATTGGTGCAGTTGGACAGGGGAAAGTCAATGATGCGGAACTTTCCTCCAAAGGGCACCGCAGGCTTTGCCATGTCGCCGGTGAGGACATACAGGCGGCTGCCTTGTCCCCCGGCCAGCAGCATGGCCACGCATTCTTTCTTCATGTCTGTTCATTCCCTCCAGTCTGTCGATTACTCCTTGGTTTTTCTGCGCCGCACCCTTCCCTGCAAAAATACGGCGCCCAGAGGCGGCACCCGCAGGGAAATGGATGTGTCCCGCCCATGGGATGGGATGTTTTCCACAGGAATGGGCCCGGTATTGCACACACCGGAGCCGCCCCAGGCGGCGTCGTCGGTGTTGAACACTTCCTCGTAATACAGCTTCCCCGGGACGCCGAAGCGATAGCCCTCGTGGGCCTCCGGCGAGAAATTCACCACGCAGATCAGCTCATGACCCTTGTTGTCCCGGCGCAGGAAGGCCAGGACGTTGTTGTGGTTGTCGTCGGCCACCAGCCACTCAAAGCCGTTCCAGTCCCGGTCATTTTCCCACAGGGGGCGGGACTTCTTATAAAACCGGTTCAGGGCCTGGATGCAGGCGTGGGTGCGGCTGCAGTCGTCCCGGTCCAGCAGATACCAGTCCAGCTGGCCCCGGAAGTCCCACTCGTGCCACTGGCCCAGCTCCGCCCCCATAAAGGTGAGCTTCTTGCCGGGGTGGGCCAGCATATAGGCCGTGAAGCCCCGGACCCCTGCCAGCTGCCGCCAGTCGTCCCCGGGCATCTTGCCCCGGAGGGAGCCCTTCATATACACCACCTCGTCGTGGGACAGGGGCAGCACGAAGCGCTCGGAGAAGGCGTACATCATGGAGAAGGTCACGTCCTTGTGGTGGAACTGGCGGAACCAGGGGTCCATCTTCAGATAGTGGCACACGTCGTTCATCCATCCCATGTTCCACTTCAGGCCGAAGCCCAGGCCGCCCTCCTCAATGGGCCAGGTGACCTTAGGCCAGGCGGTGGATTCCTCCGCCGCCGTCAGGGCCGGGGGATCCATGGCCGCCGCCAGGCGGTTCAGGTCCTGCAGAAACGAGATGGCCTCCAGATTTTCATGCCCCCCGTGGACGTTGGGCCGCCACTCGGTCCGGCCATAGTCCAGATACAGCATGGACGCCACGGCGTCCACCCGCAGGCCGTCGATGTGGTATTCCTCCAGCCACCACCGGGCGGAGGACAGCAGGAAGGACCGCACGTCGTCCTTGCCGAAGTCAAAGACACGGGTGCCCCAGCTCTGGTGCTCCCGCTTCAGGGGGTCGCCGTATTCATACAGGCTGGTGCCGTCAAAGTCGATGAGGCCGTGGGCGTCCTTGCAGAAGTGGGCGGGGACCCAGTCCAGGATCACCGCCAGCCCCGCCCGGTGCAGCCGGTCCACCAGATACATGAAGTCGTGGGGGTCGCCGTAGCGGCTGGTGGGGGCGAAATAGCCCACGCACTGATAGCCCCAGGAGTCGTCCAGGGGATACTCCGTCACCGGCAGCAGCTCCACGGCGTTGTAGCCCATGCTGCGGACATAGGGGGCCAGCCGGTCCGCCAGCCGGCGATAGTTCAGGAACGCCCCGTCCTCTCCCCGCTGCCAGGAGCCGCAGTGGACCTCATAGATGTTCAGGGGCCCCTCGGTCAGGGGCGTCTCCCGGCGGCGCTCCCGCCACACGTCGTCGTGCCAGTGGAAGCCGGACACGTCGAACAGGCGGCTGGCGGTGTCGGGCCGCAGCTGGGCATAGGTGCCGTAGGGGTCCGCCTTCCAGCGTACCTGGCCGTCGGCCCCGGTGATGACGTATTTATAGCAGTCGCCGGGCCGGGCGTCGGAAACGGTCAGGACCCAGTCGCTGCCCTGCCGCTCCATGGGAACGGGCTGCCAGTGGTTGAAGTCACCGGCCAGGGCGGCCTCCCGGGCGCTGGGGGCATAGACCCGGAAGGACCAGCCCTCCTCTGCCGGATGTGCGCCATAGGTCCGGTAAAGCTCTGTGTTTTCGGAAACGTTCATGGAATGATCTCCCTATATGTTATCATAACCGCCCCAAATCCCGGGGCATAATACCGCATTCTGGCCCTATTGTAACGCAAACCGCCCCCCTCGTCAAGGAATCCGCCGTTACCGGGAACGTCATTTATACGAAACATAGGACGCTGTCCTCCGGCCCCCTCATCGCCGGGGCAAGAAGATCACCCGAAGGGGGTCGCCCTCCGGGTGATGGGATCATCGGAACACCTGGCCGTCGGCGTCCAGCAGCTGGCGGCGGCGGACCCGGACAAAGTCCGGCGTCAGCTCCGGCAGATACCGGGCGATGGCCTTTTCCAGCAGCTGGGGGTTCAGCCCCGGGTTCTGGGCCTGCACCGTGACAAAGACACGCAGCAGGTTCTCCTCCTGCGCAAAGGCGATGTCCCGGATCATGGGGGCGATGTCCACCTGGGCCAGCTGCTTGCGCTTGGTGCGCTTTTCGATCAGCAGCTCCTGCCGGTGAAACAGCTCCTCCAGGGCCTGCACGGCCCCCTCCGGCACCCCCCGGTCATAGTCCAGCTCCACCTCCGCCCGGAGATAGGCCAGCTCCCGCACCGGCCGCAGGGCGGGATAGCAGCCCAGGATCCGCAGCCCCTCCGGCAGGCCGCCGTTGAGCTTTTCGGCCAGGCCCGCCCCGTCGGTGTCCTGGGTCACCTCAAAGTCCAGCAGCTCGCAGTCGCTGGACTGGCACACCGGCAGCGGCAGCACGATGGAGATGATGGGATGGGGATGGAAGCCCTGGGAGTGTTTGATATCCAGCTCCGTCCGGGGAAAGGCCCGCTGCACCGTCCGCAGCAGGTCCAGATTGGAGATATAGGCCGCCGGGCCCTCCTTCACAAACAGCAGTCGCAGCTTAGACATCGCATTTCCCTCCTACCAGCCGGTTGGCGCCGCAGGCGTTGCAGTGGGTGCGGCAGTCCGGGGTGGTGACCCCGGCAAAGGCCCGCTCCCGCTCCCGCCAGAGATAGCCCTCCGTGACGCCGCTGGAGATCATGGCCCAGGGCATCAGCTCGTCCTTTTCCCGGGTGCGGTTGGCGTAAAAATGGGGGTCCAGCCCGCACTGGTCAAAGGCCTCCAGCCAGCGGTCCAGGGAGAAATACTCCTCCCAGGCGTCCAGCTTGGCCCCCTTGCGCCAGGCGGTCTCCAGGACCTTCCCCATGCGCCGGTCCCCCCGGGCCAGAACGGCCTCCAGGAAGCTGGTGTCTGAATCGTGCCAGTTATAGGTGACGGTTTTGGTCTTGATGGCCTCCCGCAGCAGGTTCACCCGCCGCTCATATTCCTCCTTGGAGATCTGCGGCTCCCACTGAAAGGCCGTGTGGGGCTTGGGCACGAACCAGGAGGTGGACACGGTGATGCGGACGCCCCGGTTCTTGTTGCTGGCGCTTTCCCGCCAGGTGTGCATGACCCGGGCCGCCAGATCGGCGATGCCCAGCACGTCCTCGTCGGTCTCCGTGGGCAGGCCCAGCATGAAATACAGCTTCACGGCGCTGTAGCCCCCGGCGAAGGCCGTCCGGCAGGAGGCCAGCAGGTCCTCCTGGGTGACGTTTTTGTTGATGACGTCCCGCAGCCGCTGGGTCCCGGCCTCCGGGGCGAAGGTCAGGCCGCTTTTGCGGCCCTTGGCCAGCCGCTCCATCAGGCTCATGGAGAAGTTGTCCGCCCGCAGACTGGGCAGGGACAGATTCACGTGCCGCTGCTGGCAGAAGGGCTCCAGCTGGTCGCACAGCTCCGTCAGCGGCGGGTAGTCGCTGGTGGACAGGCTGGACAGGGTCACCTCCTGATAGCCGGAGTCGTTGCAGGACTCCACGCCGTATCGGGCGCACAGCTCCCGGCTGCGGTTGCGGACGGGCCGGTACACATACCCCGCCTGACAGAACCGGCAGCCCCGGATGCAGCCCCGGAACAGCTCCAGCATCACCCGGTCCTGGACGATCTCCGTGGAGGGGACGATGGTTTTGGTGGGGAAAAAGGCCTTGTCCATATCCCGGACAATGCGCTTGGTCACCACCGCCGGAGCCCCGTCCCGGGGGGTGATGGCGGCCACGGTGCCGTCGTCGTGATACGTCACGTCGTACAGGCTTGGGACGTAGATGCCCGGCAGCTGGGCGGCGGCCCGAAGAAACGCCTCCTTGGTCCAGCCCTCCCGCCGGGCCCGGCGGTGCAGCTCCACCAGCTCCACGGTGATGTCCTCCCCCTCGCCCAGGCTTACCAGGTCGATGAAGTCGGCGATGGGCTCGGCGTTGTACATGGCGGTGCCCCCGGCGATGACCAGTGGGGTCAGGGCCGTGCGGTCGGCGCTGTGAATGGGAATGTTTGCCAGGTCCAGCATATTCAGGATGGCGGGAAAGGCCATCTCATAGCCCACGGAAAAGGCCACGATGTCAAAGTCCGTGATGGGCTGGCCGGATTCCAGGGCGAACAGGGGCATCCCCGCCCGGCGCATCTCCTCCTCCATGTCGCCCCAGGGGGCGAACACCCGCTGGCACCACACGCCCTCCATGTTGTTCATCACGCCGTAGAGGATCCGCATGCCCAGGTTGGACATGCCGATCTCGTATGTATCCGGGAAGCAGAAGGCAATGCGGGTATCCACCTGGGCCGGGTCCTTCTTCACGGCGTTGTATTCCCCGCCCACATAGCGGGCAGGCTTCTGCACCCGGGGCAGAATGCGTTCCAATCGTTTATCCACGGTATGTTCTCCTTTATACACGCTTTTTGCGGCCCAGGAAGGACCAGTCGCCCTCCATAATAAACAGGCTCAGCAGCATCAGGGCCGCGCCGATATAGCCCCGAAGAGACAGTACCTCGCCGGTCATGACAAAGGCCACCATGGAGGCAAACACCGGCTCCAGGGTAAAGATCAGGCCCACATGGCTGGCGGTGGTATACTGCTGCTGCACGGACTGGATGACAAAGGCCACCCCCGAGCAGAAAATTCCCAGAAACAGCGCCGCCGCCCAGGTCTTGCCGGAGGTGGGCAGATGCACCGGCTCCCCCAGCACCAGGGCCAGGGCCAGGGTCACGATGCCCACCACCGCCAGCTGGCACACCCCCAGGCCCAGGGGGTCCACCCGGGGGTCCCGGACGGCCTTCTCCGTGATCAGCAGGTCCACGGCGTAGCACAGGGGGGTGATGAGGCAGATCAGGTCCCCGGAGGCGGGCCGCAGCTCCCCGTTCAGGGTCAGCAGGGCCATGCCCACCGTGCACACCACCAGCGCAACCCCCAGCTTCCAGCCGGGCCGCTGCCGGAAGAACAGAAAGCCCAGCAGCGGGGCGAAGATCACCTGCAAGGCGCAGATGAACGCGGCGTTTGACAGGGAGGTGCGGGTGATGCCGTAGTTATAGGCCACATAGGTCCCCGCCAGGGCCAGGCCCACGATGAGGCTGTACCGCAGGGTGGTGCGGTTGATGTGAACCACGTGCTTCCAGAAGATCAGCCCCAGCACCAGAAACGCCACAATAAAGCGGAAGGCGTTCAGGGTCATGGGCGGCAGATCTGCCAGGCAGATATCCGTCAGATAATAGCTGGCACCCCAGAAAAAGGTGGTCATCACCAGCAGCAGGTCGGCGCGGCGTTGCTTGTTCATGTCTGTGTTCTCTCCTACCGAAAATCTTCACTAACATCCCATTATACCACAGATCATCCGGCAAGAAAACAGCTTTTTTCGCTTTTTGCGGCTATTTCCACAGGCCCACATACCCCTCGTCGTGGAGCTGCTTGACAAACAGCAGCGCCATAGGCAGCAGGATCATCCCCGCCACGCCCAAGGCCCGGAACCCGGCGTACATGGCCGCCAGAGCCGCCAGGGGAGGCAGTCCCGCCTGGGCGGCCATGACCTTGGGCTCCAGAAGGCTGCGCACGGCGGAGATCACCGCATACAGGGCCGCCAGGGCCACCGCCCGGGGGGCCTGCCCCGCCAGCAGACACACCGCCGCCCAGGGCAGCAGCACCGTGCCGGTGCCGAACACCGGCAGGGCGTCCACCAGCGCGGTAACGGCGGCCAGCAGCAGGGCATACCGCTGGCCCATCAGCAGGAAGCCCGCCAGCAGCTCACAGAAGGTGACCCCCAGCAAAATCGCCTGGGCCCGGCACCATTTTCCCAGGGTGGACAGCAGATTGGCCTTGACCCCTCTGGCCCGGTCCAGCCGGTGCCCCAGCTGCCGCCGGAAAAAGGCCATCACCCGGGGATAGCTGCCGGCGGTGAAGAACACCGCCAGGGCCGTGGTGCCGCAGAACAGGAACACCCCCGGCAGGGCGGCGGCCAGGGCCGCCGCCGCTGTGATGCAGGCTCCGCTGGCCCGCTGGGCCGCTCCCGCCGCCAGGGTCCCCAGCAGGGCGGGGACCTCCTCCAGCCAGCTCCGCAGCCCCTGGGGACAGGCGGCGCAGAAGTCCTCCAGCCGCTGCCGCAGGTCCTCCGTCATGCCCGGCAGCCCCGCCAGAAGCCCGGGGAGCTGCCCCAGCAGCTCCGCCGCCTGGCGGATCAGCTGCCACACGATCACCGCCGCCAGCGCCAGTATGGCCCCGGTGACGGCGATGGTCACCACCGCCGCCGTAAGCCCCCGCTTCAGGCCCATCCGGCGGCGGCACCAGGCGATCACCGGCTCCACCGCCGCCGCCAGGGCCAGGGCCAGCAGAAACGGCAGCAGCCACCGCAGCAGATACCGCACCCCCAGCCACAGCAGCACCGCCCACACGGCCCAATAGGCAGTCCGCACCAAAAAAGCCCGCTGCTTTTCCTGCATTTTTGTATGCTCCCTCCTACGAAAACAGTTGTGTTTTGTCAAACAACATGGTATGATAATGGCCAAAAGAAACGGCGGGGCCGCGTCTCCGCCGGACACATCAGCGGAGGTTTACGGCCATGAGCAATCAGAAGTATTACATCGTATCGACAGAAGCCCTGCCGGAGGTATTCATAAAGGTGGCGGAGGCCCGCCGGATGCTCCAGGTGGGCGAGGCGGCCACCGTGGGCGAGGCGGCCCGGATGGTGGGCATCAGCCGCAGCGCGTTTTACAAGTACAAGGACGCCGTGCAGCCCTTCCAGGACATGAAGGCCGGCCACATCATCACGTTTTACGCCCTGCTGAAGGACAACCCCGGCGTGCTGTCCAACTTCCTGTCTATTTTTGCCAATTCCGGCGCAAATATTCTCACCATCAACCAGACCATCCCCACCAACGGCTGCGCCGGCGTCACCATCTCCGCCGAGACCCGGGATATGGTGGAGGACCTGGAGTCCATGATGACCCGCATCTCCGCCGCCGAGGGCGTGCTGAAGTTCGAGGTCCAGGCCGCCTGACGCCGATTATAAGCGTATACATCAATATGCGCGGATAGAATGCCCCCGCCTGAAAAGCCTCGCAGAGTTTGCCGCCCGCAGGCGGCAGACTGCAAGCCTTTTGCCAAAAAGGGCAAAGCCCTTTTTGGCAAACAAAACCCCGCCCTGCCATCCGGCAGGGCGGGGTTTTGTGTTTATATTTTACTTTTTCTTGCCGCCGTGGGTAGCCTTCATGCGCTTTTCGTGGTTGAGAATGGTCTTGCGCATGCGCAGGCTCTCGGGAGTGACCTCCAGCAGCTCGTCGTCGGCCAGGAACTCCAGGCACTGCTCCAGGCTCAGCTTCCGGGGCGGCACCAGGCGCAGGGCCTCGTCGGAACCGGCGGCCCGCATATTGGTCATCTGCTTCTTCTTGCAGACGTTGACGGTGATGTCCTCCTGCTTGGGGGACACGCCCACGATCATGCCCTCATACACCTTGACGCCGGGCCCGATGAACAGGGCGCCCCGCTCCTGGGCGTTGAACAGTCCGTAGCTGACGGACTCGCCGGTCTCAAAGGACACCAGGGAGCCGGTGTTCCGGCGGCTCAGGTCGCCCTTATAGGGGGCGTAGCTGTCGAACACGGAGGCCATGATGCCCTCGCCCCGGGTATCCGTCAGGAACTCGTTGCGATAGCCGAACAGGCCCCGGGCGGGGATCAGGAACTCCAGCTTCATGCGGCTGCCCACGGGGGTCATCTCGATCAGGTCGCCCTTGCGGGAGCCCAGCTTCTCGATGACCGCGCCCACGGACTCGCTGGGCACGTCGGCCACCAGCCGCTCGATGGGCTCGCACTTCTTGCCGTCGATGGTGCGGTACAGCACCCGGGGGGGAGACACCTGGAACTCATAGCCCTCCCGGCGCATGGTCTCGATAAGGATGGACAGGCTCATCTCGCCCCGGCCCGCCACGTTGAAGGCGTCGGTGGCGCCGTCGATCTCCGTCACCCGCAGGGACACGTCCTTCAGGGTCTCCCGGAACAGGCGGTCCCGCAGCTGGCGGGAGGTGACGAACTTGCCCTCGCGGCCGGCATAGGGGGAGTCGTTGACGGAGAAGGTCATCTCCATGGTGGGGGCGGAAATTTTCACAAAGGGCAGGGGCTCCACGCACTCCGGGGCGCAGATGGTGTCGCCGATGGTGATATCGCCGATGCCGGACATGGCAATGATGTTGCCGGCGGTGGCCTCGGTGATGGGCTGCTTGCCCAGGCCCTGGAACTCGTACATGGACACGGCCTTGGCCTTCTTGGCCGGGGCGTCGGGGTCGTGATAGTTGCACACGGCGATCTCCTGGTTCTGCTTCAGGACGCCACGCTCCACCCGGCCGATGGCGATGCGGCCCACGAACTCGTTATAGTCGATGGCGGACACCAGCATCTGGAAGGGCTGGTCCAGGTCTGCCTCGGGAGCGGGAATATAGCTGAGGATGGTGTCGAACAGGGGCTTGAGGTCCGTGCCCGGCACGTCGGGGGAGTAGGAGGCGACGCCCTGGCGGGCGGAACAGAACAGCATGGGGGAGTCCAGCTGCTCCGGGGTGGCGTCCAGGTCCAGCAGCAGCTCCAGCACCTCGTCGATGACCTCGTGAATGCGCTGGTCCGGGCGGTCGATCTTGTTGACCACCACGATGACCCGGTGACCCAGCTCCAACGCCCGGCTGAGGACGAAGCGGGTCTGGGGCATGGGGCCCTCGGCGGCGTCCACCAGCAGGATAACGCCGTTGACCATCTTCAGGATGCGCTCCACCTCGCCGCCGAAGTCGGCATGGCCCGGGGTGTCCACAATGTTGATCTTGGTGTCGCCGTACTGGATGGCGGTGTTCTTGGCCAGGATGGTGATGCCCCGCTCACGCTCCAGGTCGTTGGAGTCCATGACCCGCTCCACCGTCTCCTGGTTCTCGCGGTACACGCCGCCCTGCTTGAGCATCTGGTCCACCAGGGTGGTCTTGCCGTGGTCCACGTGGGCGATAATGGCTACGTTTCTCAGTTTTTCGTTCTGCAAAGGAAAAACCCCTTTCTTTTGGGTATAAAAATTCATGCACTGTGCGGCGCACCACGAAAACAGGCAAACTCTTCTGTGCATGAAGTTTTGTGCATCATTCCCGGTTGCCCCGAAGGGGCGAGGGAATGGCACATTCTATTTTTTGCTATGCTTTTGCATAGCAAATCTCTCAACCTTTACATTATATGCCCTGTTTTTTTCGATTGCAAGAACTTTTTGCGAATTCGGCTGTTTTTATGGATTTTGCTTTTTCTTCGGGCCGGAATGTGGTATAGTGGTGGTGAAAAGGGGGAGAAAGCATGGATGAACAGGCGCTGCGGCGCAGAATGGCGGCCCACCGCACCACCCTGCAGCAGGCACGGGGGGAATACGCGGTGCTGGTGCCCCTGGTGGAAACGCCCCGGGGGCTGAGCCTTTTATATGAGGTGCGCCCGGCGAAGCTGCACCACCACAGCGGTGAGGTGTGCTTCCCCGGCGGACGGATGGAGGCCGGGGAGACGCCCCGGCAGTGCGCCCTGCGGGAGACCTTCGAGGAGCTGGGCCTTCCGGCGGAGGCCATTGAGATTTTCGGGGACCTGGACTTTCTGTACCTGCGGTCCGAGGGGCTCATGTATCCGGTGCTGGGCCGGGTGGACCCGGCGGCGGTGCTGCATCCCAGCCCCGACGAGGTGCAGGACACCTTCACGGCGCCCCTGTCCTGGCTGGCGGCCCATCCCCCGGCTATCTACCGCTATTCCCTGCGGCCGGAGATCGGGCCGGACTTCCCCTATGACCGGGTGGGGGCCTCCGCCGGATATCCCTGGCAGGCCGGGCGCATGGAGGTGCCGGTGTACGAGGGGCTGCCGCATCCCCTGTGGGGGCTGACGGCCCGGATCACCTGGTGGCTGCTGGAGCAGTACGGGGACATATTGACAGATATGGTATAATATATCCTGGCTGAATATATAGAAAACGAGGAAACTGCTATGGAATTTACACAGGGCGCGCCCTTTGACAGCTTCGGCCTGTCCGAGGCCACCATGCGCGCCATAAGGAACAAGGGATATGAGATCAGCACCCCCGTCCAGGCCGGGTGCATCCCCCCCATGCTGGAGGGGAAGGACGTCATCGCCAAGGCCCCCACCGGCACCGGCAAGACCATGGCCTTCGGCATCCCCATCATCGAGCGCATCGACCCGGAAAGCGAGGAGGTCCAGGCGGTGATCCTGGCCCCCACCCGGGAGCTGGCCATGCAGATCACCGACGAAATGCGCCAGATCGCCGTGTGCCACGAGGGGGTGCGGCTGGTGTGCCTGTACGGCGGCCAGCCCATCGGCAAGCAGATCAACGCCCTGAAGCGGCGGCCCCAGATCGTGGTGGCCACCCCGGGCCGCCTGTCCGACCATATGAAGCGCCGCACCGTCACCCTGGGTCAGGTGCAGACCGTGGTGCTGGACGAGGCGGACCGGATGCTGGACATGGGCTTTATCCATGATGTGACCCGGATTCTGGACAAGATCCCCCATCGGAAGAATCTGGGCATGTTCTCCGCCACCATCTCCCGGGAGGTCATGGACATCTCCTGGGTGTATCAGCGGGACCCGGAGGAGATCACCGTCCAGGCCACCCGGGAAAACAAGCCCGATATCCTGCAATACCGCATCGAGGTGCCGTCTGACAAGAAGGTGGACGCCATCGCCTCCATCATCCGCGCCCAGCAGCTAGACCGGGTCATCTGCTTCTGCAACACCAAGGGCTCCACCGAGCGGCTGACCAAGTTCCTGCAGCTGCGGGGGCTGGACGCCCAGTGCATCCACGGCGACATTCCCCAGCGCAAGCGGGAGGAGGTCATGGCCCGGTTCCGGGACGGGGAGCTTCATGTGTTCGTGGCCACGGACGTGGCCAGCCGGGGCATCGACGTGGACGACGTGGACGCGGTGTTCAACTTCGAGGTACCCGAGGAGAATGAGTACTACATCCACCGCATCGGCCGCACCGGCCGGGCCAAGAAGCACGGCGTGGCCTATACCCTGCTGTCGGACTTCCCCTCCCGCATGCGGCTGGACGACATCGCCCGCAACACTCGCAGCCAGATCATCCCCGCCACCCTGGAGGAGGACGGCCGGGTGACTCCTGCGGAGCCCAAATCAAAGTAAGGAGCGTGGCCCCTATGAAACGACGGATACGGTACATGGCCCTGTTGCTGGTGCTGTGCATGCTGGCTCTGACCGGCTGCGCCCAGCCGCGGGACACCATGACCCTGCGGGTGTGCCTGGACGCCGCCCCGGCCACCCTGGACCCCGCCATGGCCTCCTCCGATGCCGAGCGCACGGTGGTGGCCCACCTGTTTGAAAACCTCATGAAGCTCTCCCGGGGGGAGGACGGCGGCATCCAGCCGGTTTACGCCGCCGCCAAATCCTACACCGTGGAGGACAACCTGGACGGCACCGAGACCTATACCTTCACCCTGCGGCAGAACGTCCGCTGGTCCGACGGGCAGACCGTCACCGCCCACGACTTTGTCTATGCCTGGCAGCGGCTGGCGGACCCGGCCACCGCCTCCCCCCATGCGGCTCTGCTGAACATGGTGGCGGGCTTTGACCAGGTGCAGGCCGAGCAGGACGGAAGCCTTCTTCAGGTGTCCGCCCCGGACGACTTCACCTTCGTGGTGAAGCTCTCCTACAAGTGCGCCTATTTCCTGACGGATGTCTGCGCCGGGACGGCCACCATGCCGGTGCGCAGCGACGCGGCGGAGCGGGAGGACTGGTCCCTGCACTCCGAGACCCTGCTGACCGACGGCCCCTATCGGGCCACCGGCTGGGACGAGACGGACCTCACCGCCCAGGCGGCCGACGGGTACTATGATGCCCGCCGCCTGGGGCCGGACGTGCTGGAGTTCCGGTTCGAGACGGACGGCCAGGCCCGGGCGGACCTGCTGTCCGGCGGCGACGTGGACTTTGCTATGAACCTGCCGGAGGGCGACACCTCCGATCCCTATCCCCAGACCACCCTGCTGCTGCTGAACCAGCGGACCGGCAGCCTGGAAAGCGAGTCCCTGCGCCGGGCCCTGGCCCTGGCCATCGACCGGAACGCGCTGACGGAGGACCAGCCTCTGGACCCCGCCCAGGGCATTGTCCCTCCGGGGCTGCGCAACACCATGGGCGGCGATTTCCGCCAGGGCAGCGGCAGTCTCATCGACAATGAGCCTGATAACTACGAGGCCCTGTGCCAGCAGGCCAAGACCCTGCTGGAGGAGGCAGGCGGCGTGAAGGCCGCCGGGCAGATCACCCTGCTGTATGACAGCACCGACGAGACGGCAGCCCAGACAGCCGCCGCCGTCCAGGACGCCTGGAAGCAGAAGCTGGGGCTCATCGCCATCCTGCGGGGGGCCACGGCCCAGGAGCTGGCGGACGCCCTGAACCAGGGCGAGTTTATGGTGGCCCTGACCACCGTCACCGCCGACCGGGGCGACGCCTCGGGCCTGCTGTCCCTGTGGGAAAGCGGCAATGGGTACTTCTATTCCACCGCCTATGACATGCTGCTGCGGGCGGCGGACGCCTCCGGCCATGTGGAGGTCCGGGACGCCTATCTGGAGGACGCGGAGGCCATGCTGGTGGAGGACGGCTGGGTCATCCCCCTGTACTATGTCCACCGTCACAGCGGCCTGGCCCAGCAGCTGACGGCCCCGCTGTACGACGGCGCCGGCGTGTACCGGTTCTCCGCCGTTGTGCGCCAGACGCCGCAGTAAACCACAGGATTCGGGAGGAAGCATCATGAAGGAAACCGTACTGCTTACCGGCGGAGCCGGGTTCATCGGCTCCCACATCGCGGTGGAGCTGCTGCAGCGGGACTATGACGTGGTCATCGCCGACGACCTGTCCAACAGCAGCCCGGACGTGCCGGAGCGCATCGAAAAAATCACCGGCCGGGCCCCGGTGTTCTATCGGATGGACGTGTCGGACCGGCAGGCCCTGGACCGGGTGTTCCGGGCCCATGACATCGCCGCGGCGGTGCACCTGGCCGGATACAAGGCCGTGGGCGAGTCCGTGCAGAAGCCCCTGGCCTATTACCGCAACAATCTGGACACCACCCTGGCCCTGCTGGAGGTGATGGCGGACCACGGGGTCCACCGGCTGATCTTCAGCTCCTCCGCCACGGTGTACGGCAATGCGGAGGCCCCCTGCCGGGAGGATATGTCCACCGGCGGCTGCACCAATCCCTACGCCTGGACCAAGCTGATGATCGAGCAGATCCTGCGGGACGCCGCCAAGGCGGACCCTTCTCTTGCGGCGGTGTGCCTGCGGTACTTCAACCCCGTGGGGGCCCACGAAAGCGGCCTCATCGGCGAGCTGCCCAACGGCATCCCCAACAACCTCATGCCCTATATCACCCAGACCGCCGCCGGTATCCGCCGGGAGCTGACGGTGTTCGGCAACGACTATCCCACCCCTGACGGCACCGGCGTCCGGGACTATATCCATGTGGTGGACCTGGCCCGGGGCCATGCGGCGGCTCTGGACTACTCCCGGAGCCATCCGGGCTGGGAGGCCATCAACCTGGGCACCGGACGGGGCAGCAGCGTGCTGGAGATCGTGGAGACCTTCCAGCGGGTCAACGGCGTGGCGGTGCCCCACCGCATCGGCCCCCGCCGCCCCGGGGACCTGCCCACCTGCTATGCCGCCACGGACAAGGCCGCCCGCCTGCTGCACTGGCACGCGGAAAAGGACCTGGCGGATATGTGCCGGGATTCCTGGCGCTGGCAGCAGAGCCAGCAGTGACCCCACCTGTTCCCGGGCCGGTATAGGCGCTGCCTGTACCGGCCCGCAGCGCTTTCGAAAAAGGAGAATTTTGCTATGCCCATTCGTTCCAGGGCCGCTGCTGCGGCCGTGCATATCCTGACCGCCCTGTGCGCCGCCGTGGGGGTGGTGCTGCAATGCGGCTTCTTCGGCGGAAGGCTGAACCTGGCCGCCCTGCAATACTTCACCCTGATGAGCAACATCCTGTGCGCCGTGTATTTTGCCGGAGCCGCCGTCCGCACCCTCCGCCGGGGGGACACCTGGCTGCCGGTGTGCAAGGGAGCCCTGGTGATGGCCATGGCCATCACGGGCATCACCTTCCACCTGTTCCTGGCCGCCGGGGACTTCAACATGGGCCACACCCAGCTGATTACCAACCACCTGCTCCACACCGCCGCCCCGCTGCTGACGGTGCTGGATTGGCTGCTGTTTGACGAAAAGGGGCATTATCGCCGGTTTGAGCCCTTCCTGTGGGGTATTTTCCCGGCGGCCTACTTCGTATACACCATGATCCGGGCCCGGGTCAGCAGCTTCCGGTTTTACAACGGCTCGCCGTACCCCTACCCCTTCATGGACGTGGACGCTCTGGGCTGGGACAAGGTGCTGCTGATCTTCCTGGCCATGGCCGCAGCCTTCCTGGCCCTGGGCTATGTGCTGGTGTGGATTGACCACCTCCTGGCCCGGCGGCAGAAGCGATGACCGGCCGCGGAGACCCGGCCCGGGATATGGAGGCCGCCCGGGCCATCGCCCGGCAGGCCGCCGCCCTGGGAGGCCGGGCCTACTATGTGGGGGGCTTCGTCCGGGACCGTCTGCTGGGCCGGGAGAACACCGACGTGGACATCGAGGTCCACGGCCTGACCCCCAGCCAACTGGAGGAGATCTTAGACGGCCTGGGAGGCCGCCTGGAGATGGGGGCCAGCTTCGGGATCTACGGCCTGAAGGGCTATGGCCTGGACATTGCCATGCCCCGGCGGGAGCGGGCCATCGGCCGGGGCCACCGGGATTTCGACGTGACCGTGGACCCCTTTCTGGGCACGGAGCAGGCCGCCCGGCGGCGGGACTTCACCGTAAACGCCCTGATGGAGGACGTGCTGACCGGCCGGGTGCTGGACCATTTCCACGGTGTCCGGGACCTGCGCCGGGGCGTGCTGCGGCATGTGGATGACCGGACCTTTCCGGAGGACCCTCTGCGGGTGCTGCGGGGGGCCCAGTTTGCCGCCCGGTTCGGGTTCACCGCGGCCCCGGAGACCATCGCCCTGTGCCGGGGCATCGACCTGTCCGCCCTGCCGCCGGAGCGGGTGGAGGGGGAGCTGCGCAAGGCCCTGCTTCAGGCGGAGCGCCCCTCGCCGTTTTTCGAGACTCTGCGGGACATGGGGCAGCTGTCCCACTGGTTTCCGGAGGTGGAGGCCCTGATGGGCGTGCCCCAGGAGCCGCGCTTTCACCGGGAAGGGGACGTCTGGACCCACACCATGCTGGTACTGGACCAGGCGGCGGCTCTGCGCAGCCGGGCCCGGCAGCCCTTTCCCTTTATGCTGGCGGCCCTGTGCCATGATCTGGGCAAACCGGCCGCCACCGAGTATGTCCGGGGCCGCATCCACGCCTATGACCACGAGTCGGCGGGGGTGCCCCTGGCGGACGCCCTGGTGCGGCGCATCGTGGGGGACAAGGCGGCAGCGGCCTATGTGCGGAACATGGTGCAGCTGCACATGAAGCCCAACGCCCTGGTGGGGGCCGACGCCTCCGTCAAGGCCAGCAACCGGATGTTTGACCAATCACTGGAGCCGGAGGACCTGATCCTTCTGGCCTCGGCAGACGGCCGGGGCACCCATAGCCTGTGGCCCTGGGAGGATACGGAGCCCTGGCTGCGGCAGCGGCTGGCCCTGTACCGGGAGCTGATGGCCCGGCCCCAGGTCACCGGGGCGGACCTCATCGCCGCCGGTCTCACGCCGGACAGCCGCTTCCGGGAGCTGCTGGCCTATGCCCACAAGCTCCACCTGGCGGCGGTGCCCCGCGACAGCGCCCTGAAGCAGACCCTGGCCTATGCCCGGAAGCTCCGCGTCACAGAAAATTAACTTGCAAAAGAACCCCTCCTGTGGCATGATAAACAAGATATGTTATCATGCCGCAGGAGGGATTTTTATATGCGCATCACCGTCATCGGCTGCGGGCGCTGGGGCTCGCTGATCGCCTGGTATCTGGACCGCACCGGCCACGCCGTCACCCTGTATGGCCGCCCCGGCTCCCGGCATATGCAGCGCTTTCTTGCCACCCGCCGCAACGACCTGCTGGAGCTGCCGGAAAGCATTCAGCTGTCCACGGACCTGTCCTGCGTCCGGCAGGCGGAGATCGTGGTGATCTCCATCGGCTCCCAGGGGCTCCAGGGCCTGATGGACCAGCTGCGGCCCCTGGCCCTGGGGGATAAGATCTTCGTTTTGTGCATGAAGGGCCTGGAGCAGGGGACGGGCCGCCGCCTGAGCCAGATCGCCCAGGAGAATCTGGACCCCTCCAACGCCGTGGCGGTGTGGCTGGGCCCGGGCCATGTGCAGGAGTTTTACCGGGGCATCCCCAACTGCATGGTCATCGACAGCAGCCGGGAGGACGTGAAGCGGCTACTGGTGCGGTCCTTCTCCAGCGACCTGATCCGCTTTTACTATGGGGAAGACCTCATCGGCAACGAGGTGGGGGCCGCCGCCAAAAATGTGGTGGGCATCGCCGCCGGATTTTTAGACGGCAAGGGCCTGTCCAGCCTGAAGGGCGCCCTGATGAGCCGGGGCACCCGGGAGGTGGCCCGTCTCATCCAGGCCATGGGCGGCAGCCAGCTGTCGGCCTACGGACTGTGCCACCTGGGGGACTATGAGGCCACGGTGTTCTCCCGGTACAGCCACAACCGGCAGTTCGGCGAGTCCTTCATCCGGGGCGAGACGTATACGGACCTGGCGGAGGGGTACTACACCGTGGAGGCCCTGGTGCTGCTGGGGGAGCGCTATGGCGTGGAGCTGCCCATCTGCCAGGCGGTGCACCGCATTCTCTACTGCGGCGCGGACCCCATGGCGGAGCTGCGCACCCTGCTGGACCGGGACCTGACCCGGGAATTCGGCGAATCCTGAAAAAATCAGCTGGCTGCCCCCCCGCAGCCAGCTGATTTTTTGCCCTTCCGGGCTTTATGCTTCTTCCCCACTGAGCTTTCCGTCCTGCATATGCAGCCGGATATCGGCGGCCTCGGCCACCTTGGGATCGTGGGTCACCACGATGACGCAGCGCTCCTCCTGGTGGGCCAGCCGCTGGAGGGTCTCCACGATCATCCGCCCGTTGTCGCTGTCCAGACTGCCGGTGGGCTCATCGGCCAGGATCACCCGGCTGCCCGCCGCCAGCGCCCGGGCGATGGCCACCCGCTGCTGCTCGCCGCCGGACAGCTGATTGGGCAGCTTCCGGAAATACGACTCCCGGATGCCCATATCCGTCAGCCGCTGCCGGGCCAGCTCCAGGGCCTTTTCCTTGTCCATTTTCTGCAACCGCAGGGGATAGCACACGTTTTCCTCCGCCGTCAGCAGCGGAAACAGGTTGAAATCCTGATAGATCACCGACACCGTGTCCCGCCGCAGGGCGCTGCGGTCCATGAGCCGGATGGGCTGCTCGTCCAGGGTGATCTCCCCCTCCGTGGGCAGCTTCAGCCCCGCTAAAAGGCTCAGCAGCGTGGATTTGCCGCTGCCGGAGGCCCCCATGATGGTGTACAGGGTCCCGTCGTGGAAGGTATAGCTGACGCCGTCCACGGCGGTGACCCGCTGATACTTCCCGGCATAGGTATAGGTAACGTTTTGCAGCTGGATGTTCATATTTATTCCCTCCCCAGATTTGATTCCAGAAACTTTCGCCGCATGGTCAGAAGATATGCCAGAGCCGTGCCCGCCAGATTCATCACCCAGAAGCCCGCCACCGGCCCCCAGGCCGGGGCCGTCCGGAAGGCCAGCCAGAAGCCCCCTGCGCCGATGATCGCCCCCAGCAGGCTCAGCAGCCCGTGCTCCGTCAGGGCCCACACTAAGATGCTGCCCCGGCTCTGGCCCAGGATGAACTGCAGCTTCAGCTCCCGGCTGCGGTGGCGCAGCAGCAGGATGCTGAACACCGCCCCCACTCCGAAGGAGGCCAGCCCCAGCAGCCACGACACCAGCCCCAGCAGCCGCTGGTTCTGCTGCAGCTGTTCCACGGTTTTCACCAGCACGTCGTCATAAACGGCCAGGGCGAAGGGATAGGTGCGGTACAGCCGGGACCCCTCCCAGGGCACCGGGGTGCCGTCCTTGGTGGGGGCCACGAAATAGCGGCTGGCGTACCCGTCCCAGAACTCGCCGATCTTCCGGTTGTCCGCCATGGCGGCGGACAGACTGTCCAGCGTCAGACCGCCGTAGGTCTCCTCACACAGCTGCCGCACCACCCACCAGGAGCAGTACAGCCGCCCGGACCCGCCGGTATAGGTCCCCGCCGCCAGGAAGCGGTGCTGGATGTTGTCCCCCTCCACCCCGGTGAACTCCAGGGTCACATAGCCGTCCCCGTCCACCAGATGCGCCTGCTCCTCCGGCAGCAGCAGGGAGAAGCCCCGCCCCCGGAACATATCCTCGCCGAAGCCCTCCCGCCAGATGACGGTGCAGCCCGAGGAGGCCAGCAGGGAGCTGTCCGCCTTCAACCCGGTGACGCCGCTGAGGGTCAGCCGGTCCTGGTCGCCGGGGGTGGTGCAGTACACCGTGGACCGTACCTGCACATCCCGGACATAGGGGGCGAACAGGTCGTTGTCCTGGAAATTGCCGTAGGTCTTTTCCCCGTCGAACAGCCGCAGCACCCAATCCGGCAGGTTCAGCTGGTCCGACTGGGTCCCCGTGAGATTGGTGACGCTGCACCGGACCTCCAGATTGTCATAAACCTCCTCAATGCGTGCGGCCATCTGGGCCCGGGACCGCTGGAGCATACACAGGGCCAGGGAAAACGCCAGGGCCGTCAGCACCACCACCAGGCACAGGCTGGTGCGCTTGCGCATCTGCTTGAAAAAATAGGGCGTCATAGGCGGTCCTCCTTTCGCCTTTTGATTTGCTTATTCCGCCTTGCGGATACCCCGCCGTGCGGTGGATACGCTGACCAAGGCAATCACCGCCAATGCGATGGCCAGGGCCCCGGCGCACAGGGCCACGGTCTGGCCGACGGACACCTTCAACGTTAAATCGGAGCCGGTCAGGGCCTGGATTTTGTCCGTGGCCCAGGACATACCGGGGATGCTGACCGCCAACGCGATCACCGTCCCCGCAGCCGCCATCAATGCCGAGGGCGTCCAGATTTGTCCCGCAATATCCCGGCGTTTTGCGCCCAGTGTCCACATACGCAGGGCGGTTTTGCTCTCCTGCATGGGAAGCAGTACGCAGTACGCCGCTAAAACCACCGCCCACAGGGCCAGGCCCACGCAGAGCACCGTCCGGGACACCCGGGTGTAACCGTCCAGGCTCTCCACAATGTCGCTGTACCCCTGGTCGTAATACGTCACCGCGCCGCCCAGGTCGTTTTCCTCCAGCCGGGCCTCCATCTGGTCGATGGTGCCGTTTTGCAGAATCAGGCTGGACCACACGCCATAGTTGCCGGTTACCGTCTGGCAGGTGACGCTTTTCTCCGGCACGAACACGCTGTTGGGGGTAAAGCTGGTGGGGGTAGTCACCCACTCGTTGCTCTGGCGATACAGACCGATGATGGTGTATTCCGTCTCCTGCCGGAAGCCCTGGTCCGGCAGATAGCAGGAGGGCCGGGGGTTATATTCGTGTATGTAGGAATACCGCAGGTCCTGGTCGTATTCATACAGGGACAGCGGCAGAACGTCCCCCACGTTCAGGCCGTTTTCCCGGGCCAGGGACTCGGAGACCAGGCACACCGCCGCCCCGGAGTCGTACTCCGTCTGGGAGATGCTGCGGCCCTGGGTGACCATGGTGGTCCCGGCGGCGAAATCCGCCAGAGCCTCTAAGTGATTCACCGCCAGCACCGGCACGCTGTGGCTGTTGACCCGGACGGACTCCATGGCCTTCTGCCAGGTGGGGGAGGAGGCGATCATCTCCTCCGCCGTGACGCCCTCCGGCAGAATGGTGAAGGAAGCCAGGTCATAATCCGTGTCATAGGCAATGACCCGCTGAACGGTCCACTCCCATTTCTGTTCCTCCACATTCCACTGCTCATCGTATAACGTCCAGGGCTGGGAGCAGTCATCGACATTGAAGGCAATGGTGTTCAGTCGCCGAAGGTCTATGGTGGACTCATTGCCGGTGACGGGGTCCTTATACAGGGGCGCATCGTCCGGCCAGGGATTTCCCTCGCCGTCCGTTATGGTGATGGCGGTGGTGCGGTCGGCATAACGGATCATGTTGTTCTCAATATCCAGGCTCCGGGGGTCCACCTCATAGCCACTGAGTCTCAGGTCCTTCGCAATGAGGCAGCGCTGCTCGAAATCCAGGTCGCGGTAATTGTGGGTAAACACCAGGATCCGCTGTCCGGCCTGCAGCGCCTTGCCCGCCGCATCCGACTCGCCGGTGATCTGCAAATAAAAATTTGCGTTCCGGCCGGTGGGGTCGTTCCAATCGCCGCTCATGGCTTGCACTCCCAGCACCTTGCCGGAGACGACCCAGTTGAAAAAAGCGCCTGTATCATACTCTCTGGGATAATAGACCCTCTCCTCCCCCACCTCCGTGATCTCGATCTCCAGGATGGCGAAGTTATAGGGGACGTCCTCATCGTTATCAATGCGGGTGTCGGAGCTGTCAACGTCCATTTGATAAAAGGTGGTCAGCGGCGTGAGCTTCGGACTGTACCCCCCGGCGAGGCCCATGGCGGCCTGACCGCGGATGATGCTCCAGCCCTTCTGGGCGGCCTCCTTCAGAAACTCGTTGGCTTCGTATGTGGGGCCAATGTCCTCGTATACTATGTCGCCGCTGGACACCAGCTGCCGTTTCCCGCCGGTGACCACCGCCACGGTGGTGTAGGTCTCCTCCACCCCGGCCCGGGTCTGGACCGCCGCCCAGAACTGCCCTCCGGACAGGGCCAGAATTACCCCGGCCAGGGCCAGCAGCAGTGCGCCGAAGGCCGCCTTCACCGGCCGCCGGGTCAGTTGGTGCATGGGATTCATAGAAACAGCTCCTTTCGCATCGGTCAAATGGGTGCAGGCAGGGCTACTTATGATAAATCATATACGGAGTTTATCATAAGTAGCCCTGCCTGTCAAGCCTTAGTTTTCATAGAGACGGCTCATACCGCCACCGGGGCGGAGCCGATCACCCGCAGATTGCGGCACACCAGAACAGAACAGCCCTCCGGCAGCTCCAGCCGGACCGGGAACGTGTGTTCCTTCTCGGCGTCTGCGTAGCCGCAGTTATGACACCGGATGGTCATCTGCCAGTGCCGGGTCTGCAGCCGGGGGCCGTCATCCGTGTACCAGACGGCGGTGGATGCGTAATAGTCGTGGGGACAATAGACGGCGGAAGCGGGGACGATCAGGGACAGGGACATGGCCGCCGCCAGGGCCAGGCCCAGAAGGGTCTTGCTGCATTTTTTCATGGCGGGTCGCTCCTTTCGGCTCTCGTTGTGCCGGACACATAAATAGGAAAAAATAAGAATAAAAAGAATAAGAGGGTGGGCGGGGCGGCTTTCGCCGCCCGCACCCGGGAATTATGGCGATTTTATTCCGTCACGGGGACAGGTTTGATAGACTGGTATTCACGGCAACCGGAAGCCGTGCAACCGGTAAAGCCACTTTTGCGGTCAGTAATATACAAACACTCCTTGCAGCGGTATATTTTTACATACATATGCTTGGCTGGATTGCTTGAGGAGTGGTCACTGCTATATTCTGACCGCTCATGATGTCCACTCGAAAGTGTGGAGTTTGCTGCAACTCCGACTTTTGCTCCGCATTTGGAGCACTGCAGTAAATCGCCTTTGTTCCACTGATGCCCCATAGATGTAATATTATCATACCAAACATACGTTCCGACAATAACGCGTTTGAACGAGTGATTGCAGGTTCCTGCCGCAAATGCGGGAACCATCAGGGAAAGGGACATCATCAGTGCCAAGGACAAGCAGAGGAAAATCTTTGCCAATTTTTTCATGACAGGGTTTGCTCCTTTCGATTTTTCTTTTGAATCATTCGCTGCGGGTAGGGACGCTTCTTACTGCATGGGCCTCACCTCCGTTTCACGTTTCGTCCATTAGCCGGTACAAGTCTTTTTAACAATTACCGTGCGTTGCCATTGACCGGCTACGGACCAAGTGAGACTCATAGTGTATTCATAACCTTTTTTTACCTGGGCTGTTTCAGAAATAGTGACGCTTCCGATACCCTGAGCACTCCATGATGCAATGACATTGGACCCCTGATACAACATCACGTTCGCCGTGACTTTGTCTTCATGGTTATCCGATTTGCAATTTGCATAACAATAGGCCGTAGTACCGGAGAAAGAAAGTCCGGTTTTTCTTTGAGCTTCTCTTTGCTCGGTTGCGTTTGCAATTGAGACTGCGGACAGGAGCGCAAGAAGTAACAACAAAATGCGACTTACCTTCTTATTCATGGGAATCTTCGATCTTCATTTAAATTCAGTAAAGCATATTGCTTTCTGCTATAATAACGAAACAGATCCCCAGAATCTTACAACAAAAATCGGCAAAATTTTCAATTTGTGGAATTGCACAAAGAAACACTCTCTGCCATGGCAATTATGACGGGTTCATCGGCAACCGCCGCAACGGTAAACTCGATATTGCTGGCAGTGTCTCTCCAGGTGACAGACGAGAAATTGCCCTCCATCGACGAGACGATCAGCGTGGCGGGTATGCCATTCACCTGCGTGTCCGTCATGGTGTCGCCATTGTCCAGCTCAAAACCGCTGACCACGCCATCGCTCATGTACAGATAGCTGAGAAGGATCATATCTCCATCGGCGTTTGTATATTTCACATCTCCTGCGGCATACGATGCCGCCCGCTCCGTTTCCGTATAGCCCTCCGGCAGGGCGGCGATCCGGTATTGGGGCAGAGCCTGGGCGGGGCCGTCGCCGTGATAGCGGAACTCCACCCGGCGGCCATCCTGCTGCATGGTCCAGCGGATGATATCCGCCCGGGCCTTGGGGCTGACGGCCAGCACCATGGCCGCCGACAGCGACAGCATCAGCAGCACCACCGCCGCCCGCCGGGCCACGGTGCGCCAGGGGTAGGGGTTTCGCAGCCGGAACCACAGCAGCGGGTCCCGCAGCATCTCCCGCATACGGCGGCGGTGCCCCTCGGACAGCGGCGTCTCCGTCTCCGGCGGCGTCTGCGCCTCCTGGTCCGCCGCGTCCAGCAGCGCCCGGCGCAGCAGCCGGTCCAGTTCCTGATCGGTCATGGTTCGATCCCCTCCTCCTCAAAAATTTTTCGCAGCAGCGCCCGCCCCCGGGACAGCCGGGTGTTCACGGCGCTCTCCGTCAGGCCCAGCCGCCGGGCGATCTCCGCCGTGGACCAGCCCAGGACCAGCTTCATCTCCAGCACCGCCCGGTAGGTGTCCGGCAGCCGGGCAAACAGCTGCACCATGGACGAATAGTCCGGCAGGTCCCGGCTTTGCCCGGCAAAATCCGCCCAGCCCTCCTCCAGCGGCAGGTGGCAGCGCCGCCTGCGCAGAATGGTGATGGCCTCGTTCCTCACTATAATAACGAGCCAGCCCCCCAAATCCTTACAAGGAATTTCATAAATTTTTGAAAAATTTTCAATCACCCGCAGAAACGCCTCCTGCACGGCCTCCTCCGCGTCGTGGGGGTCATGCAGCACGGCCAGGGCCGTCCGCTCCATCACCCGGTGATACCGGCGATACAGCTCCCGGAACTGTTTCTTGTCCCCGTCGCTTTCCAGCGCGGCCAGATATAGCGAAAGCACGGCGTCCGTCACCCCCTTGCCCGTGTCCGGGCCGGTTTTTCCGCCTATTATACCACATTCCGCCTCCGTACTCAATCCCCCGCCCGTCGGCCCCGCCGCGCCCAAAAAGCCGCTGCGGACCCGCAGCGGCATAAGCGATCTCTGATATGGATATGAAATAAGTCGGAGCAAGCGATACAGAAGATTACTCCGACATAGTGCCGGCGGCGACACAGAATCGATACGGCAAAAGAAAGAAAAAAACCCAAATCGAAGCCCAGCGCAGCGGGTTCGATTTGGAAAGGAGGAGCAGCGGCATGAGCGCGCTCTGACTTATAAAATAAGTCGGAGCAAGCGATATAGAGCTTGCTCCGACGTGGTGCCGGTGGTGGGACTCGAACCCACACGGAGTCGCCCCCGGCGGATTTTGAATCCGCTACGTCTACCATTCCATCACACCGGCATGTGACCCAAGTATTATACCGTATTTTCATTCCAAATGCAAGACAAAAATTGCGGCCCCGCCGGGGGCCGCAATTTGGCTTGTCAGAACGGACTTACTGCTTCACCCACTGGACGGGCAGCTTTACATGGAGGTCGTCCAGATTATCAAAGAGCTCATAGCTGCCGCCGGTCCACTGCATGGTGCCGCCGGACAGGGTGTATTCGGCGCAGCTGTCATCGCTGAAGGTGTCCGCCTTATCGCTGAGGTACAGCTTGCCCTTGGCCGCCCGGTAATAGCCGGACTCATTTTCATCCGCCAGGCCGTCCATCATCTGGTCCACGTCTATCGAGGCGTCCATCATCTGCTGCACATATTCCTCCACGGTGACGCCCTCGGCCGCCATGGCCTCGTCAATGTCGGCCCGGTTCATGCCCTGATCCTCCAGCTGCTGATAGATCATCTCCACCGCCACAGGGATCAGCGAGTCAATGTAGGTCTGGAGGGAGGTTTTCAGGGCGTCCCGATCCACGTTCAGCGTATAGGTGCCGTCCTCGTTCAGCTTCAGCACAAACACCATCTCCATGGTGGCATCCGTGGACAGGTCCATCCCGGCCCCCTGGTTGACGCCCTCCTGGAACAGTTCCGTGATGTCGCAGTTCCATTTCCAGGTGCCCGCCACCTTGGCGTTGTCGTCGCCGCTGCACGCCGTCAGGCTCAGGGCCATCATCAGTGTCAGCAGCACAGCAATGATGCGTTTCATACTCTTTCTCCTTTATTCATCTTTCTTCCTGGCCGTTCAGGCCATGTCCAGTTTACACATTTTTAACTGTTATGTCAATCATAATTTTCCTGTTTTCCATTAAAATCAAAAAAACCGGGGGAGAACGGCCCTCTATTGGAAGAATCTGCCGGAAAAGCCAAATTACCTATTGACTTGGTAGTTAATTTCGGTTATACTCCAATTACAAACCAAACCGATAGGTAATTCAAGCCTGAAACAGGGAGGAATATACAAATGACTGTTTACGCAGATAACGCGGCCACCACCAGGATGAGCCGGACGGCCCTGGACGCCATGCTCCCCGCCATGGAGGAGAACTACGGCAACCCCTCCAGCCTGCACAGCGTGGGCCAGCGGGCGGCGGAGCTGCTGATGAAGAGCCGCGAGACCGTGGCCCGGTGCCTGAACTGCCAGCCCCGTGAGATCATCTTCACCTCCGGCGGCAGCGAGGCCGACAACCAGGCTCTGCTTTCCGCCGCCGCCATCGGCCGCCGCAAGGGCAAAATGCACATCATCTCCACCGCCTTCGAGCACCACGCCATTCTCCACACCCTGAAGAAGCTGGAGAAGGAGGGCTTCCAGGTGGAGCTGCTGCCGGTCCACGAAAACGGCATGGTCTCCGCCCGGCAGGTGGCCGACACCATCCGGGAGGACACCTGCCTGGTGACCGTCATGTACGCCAACAACGAGATCGGCAGTATCCTGCCCATTGAGGAGATCGGCGCCGTATGCCGGGAAAAGGGCGTTCTGTTCCACACCGACGCCGTGCAGGCGGCGGGCCACCTGCCCATCGACGTCCAGACCCAGCACATTGATATGCTGAGCCTCTCCGGCCACAAGTTCCACGGCCCCAAGGGCGTGGGTGCGCTGTACGTCCGGGGCGGCATCCCCCTGGTGAACGTCATCGAGGGCGGCGCCCAGGAGCGGGGCAAGCGGGCCGGCACCGAGAATGTCCCCGGCATCGCCGCCATGGCCGCCGCTCTGGAGGAGGCCTGCGCCCACATGGAGGAAAACCGCGTGAAGGTCACGGCCCTGCGGGACCGGCTGATTGAGGGCCTGTCCAAAATTCCCCACAGCGCCGTCAACGGCGACCTGGAGCACCGTCTGCCCGGCAACGTGAGCTTCTGCTTCGAGGGCATCGAGGGCGAGTCCCTGCTTCTGCTGCTGGACGCCGCAGGCATCTGCGCCTCCTCCGGCTCCGCCTGCACCTCCGGCTCCCTGGACCCCAGCCATGTGCTGCTGGCCATCGGCCGGCCCCACGAGGTGGCCCACGGCTCCCTGCGGCTGAGCCTGTGCGAGTGGAACACCCAGGAGGAGGTGGACCACATCCTGCGGGAGGTTCCCTGGGTGGTGGAGTACCTGCGGTCCATGTCCCCGGTGTGGAAGGACCTGGAATCCGGTAAGAAAGCATTCATGCTGTGACAACGAAAGGAGCGTTTTGAATATGGCACTGTACAGCGATATCGTGATGGATCATTTCATGCACCCCCGCAACGTGGGTGAGATCGAGAACCCCGACGGCGTGGGCCAGGTGGGCAACGCCAAGTGCGGCGACATTATGAAGATGTACCTGAAAATCCGGGACAACGTCATCCAGGACGTGAAGTTCGAGACCTTCGGCTGCGGCAGCGCCATCGCCTCGTCCTCCATGGCCACCGAGATGATCAAGGGCAAGACCATCGACCAGGCCCTGGCCGTTACCAACCGCCAGGTGGTGGACGCCCTGGGCGGTCTGCCCGCCCACAAGCTCCACTGCTCCGTGCTGGCGGAGGAGTCCATCAAGTCCGCCATCAAGGACTACTATGACCGCCACGGCATCGAGTATGACCACAGCAAGTTCCCGGAGGACTGCGGCTCCTGCGAAAGCTGCCGGATGGTGTAACATGGTCATTTCCAGCAAGGGCCGCTATGCCCTGCGGGTGATGGTGGACCTGGCGGAGCACGGCGGCGACGGCTACGTCTCCATGCGGGACGTGGCCCGGCGTCAGGAGATCTCCGACAAATACGCCGGCCAGATCATGACCCTGCTGAGCCGGGCGGGACTGGTGGACGGCGTCACCGGCAAGGGCGGCGGCTATCGCCTGACCCGCAGGCCGGAGGAGTACCCCCTGGGGGAGATTCTCCGCCTGACGGAGGGCTCCCTGGCCCCGGTGGCCTGTCTGGAGGAGGGGGCCCACCCCTGCGGCCGGGCCTCCCGCTGCCGGACCCTGCCGGTGTGGAACCGCCTGGGCCAGCTCATCGGCGACTATCTGGACAGCGTGACCCTGCGGGACCTTCTGAAAACCGACGAATAACCCCCGCGCCGGACCTTTGGCGTGCCCAAGGTCCGGCGCGGATGCGATACTGGATAAAAATCCCGCCGCAACCGGTGGGGTCCGGCCGTGTTACGGGGGAATACCCCGGCGCAACCTGAGGTTGGTGGATTTTATCCCCGGCGGGGCGTACAATGGGACCATACAGACGGGGCATCCCCCGAAAAAAGGAGGCACGCGCCATGTTCGACAGCTTTTTCTCCGGCGACGGATTCATTTCCATCTTCTTCCTGCTTTTCATCGTGGCCTTTGTGGCGATCCTGGGCATGATCCTGGTGACGTTTGTCCGGGAGCTGTCCCAGCGGAACAAAAACAACCATTCCCCCCGGCTGACGGTGGAGGCCACAGTGGTGGCCAAGCGCCAGAGCTTCTCCTCCCACCGCAGCGGCGATGAGCTGCACACCACCACCTCCACCCGGTATTTCGCCACCTTCCAGGTGGAAAGCGGCGACCGCATGGAGCTGCAGATGAGCGGCCAGGACTACGGTATGCTGGTGGAGGGGGACCGGGGCCGCCTGACCTTCCAGGGGACCCGGTATCTGGATTTTCAGCGGATGTGAGATAAGGAGGATACGCCATGGCAACGATACACTGCAAGGCCTGCGGAAAGAGCTATAACTACGAGAAAAACGGCTGCTGCCCGGAGTGCGGGGCCTATAACCGCCCGCCCCGGCGGGAGCAGGTGTATGCCGACGGCACCGTCCACCATCTGGACGGCTCCTCCCGCCGCCCGGTGCCCAATGGGGACAAGGTCTGCTACGAGCGGAAGGAGAACCACCAGAAGAAGGTCTGCTTCGAGGACCAGGCCCGCCAGGTCCGGGAAAAGCTGAATAACCTCAGCGGCCCGGCCCGTCAGGTGAGCCTGGTGGGGGTGCTGGTGGCGGGGCTGATCGTCCTGTCCCTGGTCAGCTCCATTGTCTCCAGCTGTCAGGCCCGCCGCACGGATTATTCCATCGACCCGGTTACCCCCGCCACCCAGGAACCGGCGGTGGCCCAGGAATGGCTGGACTGGGATACCTGGCAGGGAGGCCGGGTGGGCCTGTTGGGCGCGTCCTATGAGGACGGCGTCCTCCAGGTGGAGCTGGAAATCCACCGGGACCCCGGGGACGTGCTGCTGGACGACCTCCAGCTTTACTGCGTGGACGAGGATGGCCAGGAGCTGACCCTGCCGCCCTTCAAGGGCAGCTGCCAGGAACGGTACTGGACCCTGCATTTTGACCTGTCCGCCGACTGGTACGACAACCTTCAGTATGTGGAGCTGCGGCTGCTGAATCCGGACGGGACCCAGGATGGTTTTCTCCTTCTGTTGTACATGGGCGACGGCGCTCTGGCAGGCTGAAGGGGCTGACCCGGCCCGCTGAGGGCAGCGGGCCCTACGAAGCGCCTGTCGATAGAACACCCGTAGGGCGGGGCCCATGTGCTCCGCCTTTTTGCGCCCTGAGCCGCCGGGCCTCCGACTGCATCAAGTGCGGCAAGTGCGAAAAGGCCTGTCCCCAGCACCTGCCCATCCGCCAGCTGCTGGAGCAGGTGTCCCAGGAGTTCGACAAGGCCCGATAAACCCCATCTCTGAAAAAAGACTGCGGCTCACCGCCGCAGTCTTTTTCTATGGAATTCTGCGGATTGCCCGCCCGACAGGATGTCCTGCCGTTAACGCTCCGCAGGGGCGCGGGCTCCGCCCCGCCCACCGGTCCGTTGCTTTTGGGTCGGGTAAAACCCGGCCCCTACAGGCAAACTGTCGATAGAACATTCGTAGGGGCGGACGACTCTGTCCGCCCCTTATTTGGCCCCGCCTGCACACGCCGGACTTTCATACAGCTTCCCATGCACGAAATAGTTATACGACCGGCACCCCCCGGCGCACCACGGCCCCATCCGGCACCGGGCGCAGGTTCCCGTCAGCATCTCCCGCCGGAACTGCCGGTTGTACGCAAAGGCCCCTGGGTCCTCCCAGATATCCCGCAGCCTCCGCTGCCGCAGATTCCCCTCGTTGAACCGCTCATCGTACAGCGACTCGCACCCCCGCACATTGCCCGCGCTGTCGATGCCTATGGCGGAGATACCCGCCCTGCACCCCTGGAAGCAGGCCCCATCGGCCCCCCGCAGGCGCAGCTCCTCATCCGTAAAATACCCCACGTTGTCAGCCGCCCCCAGCATAAACGGCGCTTCCGCCCGGTGCTGCATCACGAAAGCGATGACCTCCGCCGGGTCGATGCGCCAGTCCAGCCCCCGGGCGGCATTGCCCATGGGCGAGCACGCCTGCAGCTGCCACGCCCCGATGCCGGACCCCTCCAGCACCCGGTACAGCTCCTCCAGCCGCCCCATGCAGTCCCGCCGCAGCGTGGAGATCACCGACACCGGCATCCCCGCTGCCGTCAGCGCCCGGACGGCCTCCATGGCCCGCTTAAAACTCCCGGCCTGCCGCCCGGCGTCATGCACGTCCTCCGGTCCGTCGATGGACACCGCCACCGACGACACCCCCGCCTGCTTCAGCTGTTCCAGCACCTCCGGCGACATCATGTACCCGTTGGTGATCACGTCCACCCGGACGCCCAGCCCGGTCAGCCGCCCGGCGATCTGTGCCCAGTCCCGCCGCAGGAACACCTCGCCCCCGATCAGCGACACCCTCCGGCAGCCCAGATCCGCCAGCTGCTCCGCCGCGTCCATACACTCCGCCGTGGACAGCTCGTCCGCCCTGGCCTGCCCCCCGGCGGACCCGCAGTACCTGCACCCGAAGCAGCACGCTAACGTCAGCTCCCACACGCAGCTCGTAAGCCGGAACCCGCTCATTTCTCTTCCTTGATCACCGGCGCGGCATACACCGCCATGATGGGCGGCTCCTTCCGGTCCTTGCCCCCCGGCCTTTTCAGCGGCTTATCCTGCATCAGCCGCTCCAGCTCCGCCCTGGGGTCCTCCTGGGGATACCCGCTCTGCTTCTTCTCGTTCATGGCCAAAAACCTCCTCATCTGTTGGTTATCCCCCTTATTATACCACCCCCGCCCCCCTCCGTCCACCCCGGTTTCCCCAGAATACACTTGCATTCGACACTCCTTTGTGATATAATGCCAGGCGAGCGTAAAAATATCGCAAACAAGCCCCAAAACCTCTTGCAAACGATATCGGAATGGTGTACAATGGATACCATCCGAAATTATCCCCGCAAAACCCAAGTCAATTGGGGCCGCCCGGCCCCCAAAATAAACGAAATGGGAGGGATGAGAAAATGAAAACATGGAAACGGGCGTTGGCACTCGTGCTGGCGCTGGTCATGGCCCTGTCTCTGGTGGCCCTGCCGTCGTTTGCCGAAGGCGAAGAGACCGGCGGCGGCACGGAGTCCACCCAGCCCGTGTGGCCCGCTGAGGGCTCCATCAAGCTGGACAAGGACGCCAAGGCCGTGGAAGGCCAGAAGAACCTCTGGGAGGTCACCCTGGGCATCCAGGGCAGGAACTACAAGACCACCTCCGACGTGGTCCTGGTTATCGACAACTCCAACAGTATGTATGAGGAGAACGGCGAAAAAAATGACCGCATGGTTCAGACCAAGGCGGCGGCGAATGCCTTCATCGACAAGTTGCTGACGGAGGATAGTACCACCCGTATTGCGGTTGTCGTGTTCAACCTGAAGGTTGACCAGACCGGCTTCTATACATGGGCCGACAAGGCAGAACTGAAAACGTATATCAATAACATTAAAAAAGCCACCGACAAATATGACGGCGGCACGTTTACGCAGCTTGGTATCAAGACCGCTCGCGATCTGCTGAATTCTTCGGCCTCTAAGGGAGGAAATAAGAGCATTGTTTTGCTCAGCGATGGTGTCCCCACCGCCAGCTATCGTGTAAGCGGAACAGCAACGGGAACTTGTCAATATAATTATTCCATTTCTGGAAACTATTGGACGCACAATGACGACTATGACGAGAACACAGTGGTGGTCACGGGTTGTGACTATAAAAACCAGGCTGGTGATGGTACAAAGGAAACTGATGGCCGTATCGACCTGACGGTGACGTGTGAGCACGGTGAAACAGAGACGCTAAATCGGCAGAAGATAAACCACTCTTATGCAACCGTTTGGGAGGCTGGTCAGGCTCTGCAAGACGGCATAACGGTCTATTCCGTGGCTCTCCAGGCTGGTACTAAGGGTGAGACCATTCTGAGAAATTGTGCGACAAACCCCAGCACAGGCTTTTTCGCCATCGACAAAAATGAGTCGGACATTGCTTCTAAGCTCGAAGCCGCCTTCACTACCATCGCCGGCAGCATCGCCATCGCCGCCTCCAACGGCTCCGTGGCCGATACCATGGGCGAGAAGGTCCAGCTGAGCTTCTCCGGTACCGCCCCTGTCATCACCACCGACAAGGCGGTCTATGACGCCGGTAAGGCGGACGTCTATATCAGCCAGGGCAGTGCCACTTACGATGCCGTTGCTCGCCGGATCAACTGGACGGTCGGCAGCGTCCGTGAGGGCGACAACCCCATCATGAAGTACAAGGTTACCGTTAAGGAGGGCTACAGTCCCTCCACCAATGAGGTGCTGGACGCCAATAAAGAGGCCACCTTCAGCTATAAGAACTACCTGGGTGAGGATACCGTGGGCACCTTCCCGGTTCCCCAGGTCACCGTGGGCGGCGGCAACATCCTGGTCCATTACTATCTGGTCAATGACCAGGGCAAGCCCATCAACGAAAACGGCGCCGTGGTGGAGTCTCCCGCCCTGGCCAAGCAGGTCAAGATCGCTGCTTACCATGAGGAGAACGGCAAAACCGGCCTCGAGTACAACAAACCCTACACGGTTTCCTATGAGAAGGTGGACGACTACAACTATTTCGGTAGCTACATTCTCAACGATGGAACCCTGACCAAGGGCGACTCCGTGAATGTGACCCTCACCGCCGCCAACTCCAACCAGCACGTCTGGTTCGCCTACTACCAGACCTTCAACGTGGCCCATGTCCGCATGAACGCAGATGGCAATGCTGAGACTGTGCATACGGATACCTGCCCCGTCAGCGCTGAGTTTAACCTGACGGACAAGGTCACCAACGGCTACCTCTACGGCGGCGCTTTCTTCGATAAGGACTGCACCACCGCCTATCCCTTCACCAACGAAGGCGAAACCGGCCTCAGCTTTGCTCCCCAGGCTGGCGCTACCTACTATATCTGGGAAGTGCCCAACACCTACCTGATCCCCAAGGTCCTGTACGGCAATGGCCACTATGAGGACACCGGATACCAGATGGATGTTGTCGGCCTCTATATGGTTTCCGCCATCGACCGTAGCAACTACGCCGAGGTCGGCTTCTATCTGGATGATGTCCGGACCAAGGCAGCCCAGACTACCTATACGGATATTGTGGACAATCGCGAAGAAACCAAGATCGTCACTGTTTCCGGTTCGGTGGCCTTCAGCAATGTTTCCATCACCAAGAAGGACACGACCACGGACGTGTATACCGCCAGTAGCCTGGTTCCCGCCGATAAGTATGGCTACATGCTGTGCTACGGTGTGAGCAAGGAAAGTAAGTGGCAGACCGCAGGCGAGTCCTTCACCTATTACCCCTACTGGGTCACCCTGGACGGTGTGGAGGTCACCAACGGCACCACCCGCACGGTCACCTATAACGGCCCTGGCAATAGCCAGCCCAGCGTTAGCGATAGCTATGACCGCGCCGCTGAATGCAAGACTCCTGCGGCAAATGCGTCTGCTCAGCTGTTGCTGATGGATAGCTACTGCGCTGACGGCACGCCCATCGCTGCCGACACCCCCGCCGTGGAGAACGTCACCGTCACCGTGGTGGATGCGGCCAAGACCTACGAGCTTACCGTTTCCGCCGGTACCGGCGTCCGTGACCAGGTGGCCTACCAGGCCCCCGCCGGCAAGGTCTTTGCCGGTTGGTTCGCCGACCAGGCTTACACCACCCCCGCTGACCTGGACCAGGTCACCCAGGACACCACCATCTACGCCAAGTACGTCAGCGACTCCTATCTGGACCTGGATTACAGCCGCACCGGCCTGTTCCGTCTCCGTGGCGTCACCCTGATCTCTGCCGTGGATAACCCCGCCAACTATCAGGCCTCCGGCTTCATCGTCGACGGCAAGAAGGTTGACGTCTCCTACGCCAGCCGTTATCGGATCTTCAAGACTCCCGCCAACCTGTTCGGCGCGGCCCGTGACGCCAAGCTCATGCTGGCTGATAAGAGCCTCTCCGGCACCGGCACTCTGGAGGTCACCCCCTATTGGGTCACCCTGGACGGCACCGAGGTCCACGGCGTCACCCACACCCTGCATTACAACACCCGCACCATTTGGGAGTGAGGAAAGGAGAAACCCATGAACGAAACTTTTATCCCTCCTGAGCTCCAGGAAGTCATTGTGGGCACTCCGGGAAAGGTGCCCAGCAATACGGGTATTCTCAGCATCGGCGATGGCCGCTATGCTATGACCCTCCCCGATGGCACCAAGGTCGTCGTGGACCAGTACGGCAACATCATCGGCTGAGCAAACCCCAGGCTAAGCAAAAACCCCAAGCGGGGGGATGGCATCCCATCCCCCCGCTTTCTTCCATCCATCCCTCTTGGCTCTCCCTCTGGGAGAGCTGTCACCGAAGGTGACTGAGAGGGCCTGTAGGGCGGGGCCCATGTGCCCCGCCGTCAATTATCGGCCACCCCCTTGCCATGTCGTTCCGAGGAGGCCCGCAGGGCCGACGTGGGCCCGGCATCAACCGCCGGGTCTGCCGAATGCACGTTCCTTATGCGTTCGGCTGGAATCCGCGTCCCCATCCGAATCCCCGCCCCCTACGGACTTGGCTCTCCCTCTGGGAGAGCTGTCAC
>ENA-UOJB01000480-UOJB01000480.1-human-gut-metagenome-genome-assembly--contig:-C48-NODE-480-length-45014-cov-38.423497_pt1 | contig 45014 bp, 42 predicted proteins | sample MGYA00242338_ERZ723885 | MGnify/ENA metagenome assembly ERZ723885
GATAACATGTAAACCATGTGCTTGCACAAAGTGTAAACCATGTTACTCTTGACAGTTCTTGTGCTGTCGTCTTTGACAAGCAATTTGAATCTTACACTGCAATCTTTAAAATTCAGTTCTTTTTGTTTATCTTTATTGATTAATGCCACTCTGACAAAGAAATTGTCATTTTCATATAAAAGCTGTATTGCTTTGTTCTTGATATCAAGAGGTTGATTTTCTCTGTAATTGATTATAGACTTATCTCCTCTTAATACGTCTTTTAATGAATTTTTATATTCTTTATATGCTATTTCAGCCGACTGCGAAAGATTACCCGAGTAAAGGTTATAATCACCTTTAATCCGGTCATATAAATAACCTCTCAACGATATTCCGAATATTTCTTTATCTTTAGGATATTCTTCATGTGTTTTAAAATATTCACTTGAATAACCGCTCCATTCCCAACAAAGTCTTATTACTTTGTTTTTTGCTTCTCTCGTCTGTTTTTGCAGATCCCAGAGCAATTTGTATATGTCATTATAATTGACATCTTTTCCATCTTTGTCAATCTGGTCACATATCAACGCTATCTTTACAACTTTATTACAAACCATATACTTTCCTCTCTTTCAAAAAAAATATAGAACTCGTTTTCATTCTTCCTCCCCCATAAGCTCACTATAAACCTGCTCCCTTACACCCTCATCTTTAAGCTGCCCTGGCGAAACACCGTCCTTATCGCAGATATCATAAGAAGCTCCGTGAGCCGATAGCAGTTTTTCTATCTCGTCCTGTCCGTACACCATTGCATAGAACAGTGCCGTTCTGCCCTCATTATCAATAGTATTTACATCGGATCCGTGCTCAAGCAATAACTCGGCACAATCAATCTTTCCGTAACAGCTTGCTATAATAAGCGGTGTTGCGTCCTCCGTTCTGTCAGGCTCTGCGTTATTATTGAGCAGTAACCTTGCCATATCGGTATTGCCCTCTGCACATGCGGTATAAAGTGCCGTCACACCCTCGCCGTTCAGATTATTTACATCACAGCCGCTTTCTATCAGCATTTTTGCGTTTGAAATGCGGTTTTCCTGCGCCGCCCATTCAAGTGCGTTTCCGCCGTAACCGTCTTTCATGTTGACGTCATAACCGTTTTCAATAAGACAGCGGATGATTCCTCTGTCACCGTATGCAGCCGCATAGAAAAGCGAATTATCCTGCGAAAAATACGGAGATTTTTCGTTCTCTGCAATAAATTTTACCATGCCGTAGTTTCCGCAAAGACATGCACTCTCAAGCGGAGTATTCTCAAACCGCTCATACTCCTCCTGCGTTGTGCAATTCATTACATAATGCACAAGCTCAGTGTTTCCGTGTTCAACCGCCCATGCAAGCACACGCTCTTTTATTTCCCGGTGGTTATCAACAGCATGTCTGATTTCAGAAATATTTCTTCTTTCAAATAGTTCTTTGAGTTCGTTTTCGTTCACAGAATAATCCCCGCTTTCTTTGCTCTATACGGATATTATCTCACCTGAAAGCAAAAATGTCAACCTTTGTTTTTTATATATTCATCGTATGATATACCGAATTTTCTGAAAACTCATCAGCTTTCTTGCACTGATAAGGCACTCGGTAACTATGCCTATTATCATCTTAATCTCCGCTCAAAAAGTTTTTGACCGAAAAGTGAAATTGCACCTATTAGGTGTAGACAAGAATACCATGGTATGATATACTGTTTTACGGTTAGCTTCGACTAATTCATTGCATTAAAACTTTATGGGAGAATTTTGCCTATGGAACATACAAAAGCACTTGAAAACGAGGGTGCTGTCTTATTGGCGCAGAGCGACCGCCGCCCGTTCTGGCATTTCTTCGACCTTAAGGCGTATATTATTATGGCTTGTATGATGGGCGGAGGAATAGGGCTGAGAGAAGCAGGAGTATTCCCCGATGTCTTTGTGGGATTTTTCTATACCGGACTTGGCTGTGCGCTGGCATCGGCAGGAATATCTTTTATCGTAAATTTCATAAGATACGATAAACTTGTCTGAAAAGTTTTTTATAACAAGCAGTTTATGTGGCAGGGCAGAATGCATCAGCCGGTAACAAGCGGTATGCGAATATGACGAATCAGCCCGTGCATCCTGCCGAGCTTGTATATTATTAATTGAAAACTTCGACAGTGCCTTGTCGCATCCCTGTAAGGATGATTTAAGCAGGCTAAAATTACTTGCCCGTAACATTCCGGATATAATAAGAACCCCCTTGTCGCTTGACAAGGGGGTTCGTTGTTATTTGATTTAACCGAAGATATTCAGAAGAACACCTGCGGCAACGGCAGAACCGATAACACCTGCAACGTTCGGTCCCATAGCGTGCATGAGAAGGAAGTTTGAGGGGTTTTCCTTAGAGCCGACTGTCTGCGAAACACGGGCAGCCATAGGAACAGCGGATACACCTGCTGAACCGATAAGGGGGTTTATCTTGCCGCCTGAGAGCTTGTTCATGAGCTTTGCAAGTAACAGACCGCCTGCTGTACCGAAGCAGAATGCGATAAGTCCGAGTGCAACTATAATAAGCGTCTTTACTGTCAGGAAGTTTGCGGCTGTTGCTGTAGCGCCTACAACAGTACCGAGCATTATAGTGATAATGTTCATCAGTTCGTTTGATGCTGTCTTTACAAGTCTGTCAACAACACCGCTCTCTCTGAAGAGGTTACCGAGCATCAGCATACCAACAAGGGGAGTAGCGTCGGGAACGATGAAAGCAACGATAAGCGTAACTGCTACAGGGAATATGATCTTTTCTCTCTTTGTAACGGGACGTAAGCTCTCCATTACAATGGCACGTTCCTTCTTTGTTGTGAGCAGCTTCATTATAGGAGGCTGGATTACGGGAACGAGCGCCATATATGAATATGCGGCAACCGCTATCGAGCCGAGTAGCTGCGGAGCCAGCTGTGAAGTAAGGAATATCGCCGTAGGTCCGTCCGCACCGCCTATGATACCTATTGAAGCGGCTTCTTTAAATGAGAAGTCGACACCTTCAATACCCGTAAGGCTGAATGCGCAGGCACCGAGGAAGGTTACGAAGATACCAAGCTGTGCTGCTGCACCGAGCAGTAAGCTCTTGGGGTTTGCTATCAGAGGACCGAAGTCTGTCATACAGCCGATACCTAAGAATATCAGCGGAGGGAATATCTGAAGCTTAACGCCGAGATACAGTATATCGAGCAGACCGCCGTTATGAAGCACCTCGCCGTAGTTGACACCGTTTTCGGCAAAGTTTGCCGCTATCGCAGGGTCAGGGCTGATACCGAACATTTCCGGGTGGAACATATTCGCACCGGGAATATTGGTAAGCATCATACCAAAGGCGATAGGCAGTAACAGCAGAGGTTCAAACTTTCTTACTATCGCAAGATACATAAGTAAGAATGAAACGGCTATCATAAATCCCTGCTGTAGGGTTATGTTACAGAAGCCCGATTTTTGTGCAAGCGCAACAAGGGCATTCCAGAAAACGTCTAAAATTTCCATCTTGTTCTCCTTTTATTTGATCTGAGCTTTAAAACGAACGGGTATTCTCGTTTACACCCGCATTGCCCCAGCTTGAACGAGGCTGTTTCTCGGCACGTTTGATTCTCTTGATTGCATAGGTCTTTCCGTCACCTGCCGTATAAGCGGCGATTGCGGCTGAAATAACAGCAATAACCTCATCGTCGTTCTCGTCCTCTTCGATAAGCTCAACAGGAGCGGGAGCCGGTGCAGGCTGAGCGACTGTCTGGTCAGGCTTAGCATCCTTTTTCTTCTTGTTTCCCAGATTGCAGAAGAAGGAAATGATGTAAAGCAGTCCTATAAGCAGTCCTAAGATCAGGAAAACAACAACCATACCGGTAATAACCGTTGCCCACATACCGCTTATGTTTTCAGCGGCTGTCTTTTCGGTGATTATCGCCATAGTACGCAGTAAATTGTCCGTCATGCATAATTCTCCATTCTTAATTGTTCTCGCAATGCAGTGCCGTTTTTTGAGCATAACGGCATAGCATAAAACTAATATAATTATACCTTATTTCAGATTTAAATTCAACGCTTTTCTTTGTAGATTTTTTAACAAATTTTCTTGATGAATTATGTGTATTTTTAGCGTAATTTTAGATAATATCACAAAAACGCAGTTGAAAGCCGTGTATCGTACTGTTAATGATGTATGAAGTGTTGCCGGAAAATCAAAAGGTGCCGCAAAAACGGCACCTCAGTCTGTAGATAAACTGATTATTATCAAAGTCCACACCGTTAAACATATCGCCAACACTGCTTAAAACAGTTTCCGTATCGACAAGGCATTAATATTTTCGTGAGTGTATCGGTGCAACTGCACCGACATTGACCCTTCAAAAAAACGCCTCTAACCTAAGATATATGTACTAACTTGCGGACGTGTAGCGTTAAGCGTCCCTGAATTGACAGGTCATACAATGTTCAGGTGGTTATTCGAGTTTATCCAACACCCCAGCGGGGTACGGGTGTGGGTAAGGAAAGAGGGAGCACGAGGGAGAAAACCTAAGGGATAGGGTTAGGGGCTGCAAGTCCCTCACCCTAGTCCCTTTGGTTCTTTCCCTCGTTAATATTGACAGGTGTATTAATTCGAATAGCGAAACCGAGAAGTGCTGTCTGACAAAAAGAACTATCGGTAGCTTGCTATCATAGACAAATACTAAAAGTTATAATAGAAGTACATCAAATACAAGACTTTTTATACCAACCAAGGTGCCGCAAAAACGGCACCTCAATTCTTAATATTTATCGTTTGCGTCCTCTGTAAACTCATTTTCCGAATTTACAGCCGTGTCAAAATGCGAGATTCCTATAGCTTTCGCTTTCTTTTGTGCAGGAGCCTCCGTTTTGGCTTTTTCCGTTTTGAAGTCGGCAGATATGGCTTTTATTGCCGATTCACTGTTTTTCTTCTTGTTTTCGGCTGTGCTTTCGTTTTTCTTTATCTGCGTATTCGCAACCGGCTTGCTTTCGTTTTTCTTTATCTGCGTACTTGCAACAGGCTTGCTTTCGTTTTTCTTTATCTGCGCACTTGCAACCGGCTTGCTTTCAAGCGCCTTTTTATCTGTGATTATATCGGCAGGCTTGCTTGCGACAGCAGACTTATCGGCTTTTATTTCTTTAGCCTCAGCAGTGGTTTTCTTTATTTCCTGCTTGCTTTTTACCGGCTTTTCCTTGTCACGCTTTGGCTCGGACGGCTTTTTAGCTTCCGGCCTATCTGCTTTTTCCGGTTTTGCCGAAGCTGTTTTCTCGCTTTCGGCAGCCTTGCCTGCGGCTTTCACAGGTTCTTCCTCGATTGCCTTTTGGCTTAATTTGAATTTGTTTACCATACCGTCAAGGATAGTCGCCTGTGAAGATAATTCTTCTGCCGATGCGGCACATTCTTCGCTTGTAGCGGAGTTTGTCTGTACAACGGAGGAAATCTGATCGACACCTGCTGTTATCTGAGATATAGCTGTCGCCTGTTCTTCGCAGGCTGTTGAAATATCCTCAATCAGATCAGCCGTCTGCGTGGTGGTTTCAACGATAAGAGCGAGCGTTTGCGCCGTATCGTTTGCGATTGCTGTACCGTCCTCTACCGCCTTGATAGAATCTCCGATAAGCGTTGTGGTATCGCTTGCCGCCTGTGCAACCTTGCCCGCAAGATTTCTCACCTCGTCCGCAACTACGGCAAAGCCCTTGCCGGCTTCTCCCGCTCTTGCCGCTTCAACGGCGGCATTGAGTGCAAGAATATTCGTCTGGAACGAAATATCGTCGATGGCTTTTATGATATTTGCTATCTGCTTTGAAGTATCGTCTATCTTGTGCATAGCCTCAAGCAGAATATTCATCTTCTCATTTCCCGAATCAACAAGCTTTGCGGCTTGTTCGGAATTCTTGGCTGCGTCGCCGGCTCTTGCGGCATTGCGGTTTACCTTTTCGGATACTTCCGCAAGCGAAGCGGAAAGCTCTTCCACAGAAGCCGCCTGCCTTGTAGCACCCTCCGAAAGATTTGCGGCGGCAGATGATACCTGCTCCGCACCGTTCGATACCTGAACGCCTGCTGTGCTGATACCGCTCATCGTCTTGTTGAGTGAGAGCATTATTCTTTCGTATGAAGCTCTCAGCTTTGCAAAATCACCAATATAAACATCGGCGGGAGAATATGTAAGATCGCCGTTTCCGAGTGCGGCGAGCATATTGTCAAGGTCTGTGATAATTGCGTTTATCTGTGTTGTTATCTGATTCGTGCTTTCGCTGAGCTGGCTTATTTCCTTGTCGATATTTTTGCCGAAGTCGAGCGGCTCGGCATGAAGATCTCCCTGTGAAAGCGTCACTATCCTGTCAGAGCAGAGCTTGACGGGCTTGATAACCTTCTTGACTATCGTGAGGATCACCAGAACCGATACGACAAAGCAGATAACAGCTACCGCAGTTCCTATATACAGCGACATCTTTATGCTGTCTGTGTATTCCGACGGGGTAGCGACAACAAGACAGCTCCATCCTTCCGTATTAGCAATAGGAGCATAGGTGACATATTTATCCACGCCGTCAAGCGTAACCTCCGCAAAGCCTTTTTCGCCTTTTATGGCATTGCTTATGCAGTCTGCTATTCCCTGATATGAGCTGTCCGCCTGCGCAAGCGTCTTGTAGTTTATACGCTCTGTCAGCTTGGTTTCATCGGGATACGCAATTATCGTACCCGTCTGGTCTATCGCCATGGCATAGCCTGTTTCGCCTATTTTCGTCTGACCTATCACGGCTGAGAATGTGTTCATGTCGACACACGCCATAAGTACGCTTCTGAGCGTTGTATTGTCACTGTCGAACATAGGTATCGCAACGTCCATCAGAACGTGCTTCAGATCCTTTGCGGCATAAGGCTCGCCCTGTGCTGTTTTTTTGGTTTCCACGGCTTTTTTGAAGCTCTCGTTTTCCGAGTAATCAAGCGTTTCGGCATAGAAACACTTACCGTTTGTATTCACGATCTTTATATCGGTCAGCATAGGGTTCTTTGAAAGTATCGAGATGCACTTTGTGGAAAGAGTACCCGTATCCGTCAGATCGTCAAATCCCGAATCATACGCAATCTGCTGCAGCTCCGCAGTGATGGAGCTGAGCTGATTGGAAACGGTATTCGAAGACATATCCGCAACCTCGGTCAGCTGATTTTTCAGCGACTCCTGTAAAAAGTTGTAGTTTATGCCTATATTCACACTGCCGACGATAAGGAGCGAGCCGCCTACCGCAAGACACATCCATTTGAATATCCTGCCTGTGAGCGATTTACGCTTTTTCTGCACCTGCTTTGCACCGTCGGAGATTTTGTCAAATTCTTTTGATATATCCTTTTTAGCTGACATTAGCCTGTCCTCCCGGATTTGTTATGTTGTATGTTATTACTAAATCATACCACATTATAAGAGTAAAGTCAAATAACTGAAGCATTTTCCACGGCAGTTTTCACAACTGCAATAAAAAACACACCGTGAAATTGTTTATTCTGCACATATTTATCGTTGCTCAGCTTGCCACATTATTTTGTGTGCCTGTTTATGTACTTGCTGTGCAGCTTTGAGTACATTATCTTCTGACCCGTGTAAAGTCCGTAGTAGCCCGATAAAATGTAGCTTACCGAGCAGGCGGCGGCAAAGAATATTATGCCCTCTCCGCCGAAAAGCTCAATGCTGAGTAAAAGCGAGGTTACAGGGCAGTTTACCACGCCGCAGAACAGAGAAACAAGTCCGAGTGCGGCAGTGAACTGAGGCGGCAGACCGACCAGTGTTCCGAACAGATTTCCGAATGTAGCGCCTATGAAAAATGACGGAACTATCTCTCCGCCCTTGTAGCCGCCTGCAATGGTTATCACGGTGAATAACAGCTTCAGAGCGAATGCTTCGGGGCGTGTAGTGCCTGACATAGCATCAGCAATGATATTCATTCCCGCTCCGTTGTAATCCGTTCCGAATACGGCGGTCAGTATTACTATCGCACAGCCGCATACGAAAATTCTGATATAGTTGTTCTTGATTTTTGCCGATAACAGCTTTGACAGCTTATGTAGCGAATAGCAGAAGACAACGCTTAGCAATGCCGTGCCTACGCCGAGTATCATCGCAAACGCTATGTTCATAACGGAAATATCAGGCATCACTACTTTATATGTCACCGGCACTATTCCGAACAGGTGCGATATTCCCAGCGCAACCGCCGCAGAGAAAAAGCACGGCACGATAGCCGAGTAGTAAAACACTCCTACGCTGATAACCTCCATAGCGAAGAATGTTGCGGTGACAGGAGTACCGAACAGTGCCGAAAAAAGTCCGCTCATTCCGCACATTACCAGAAGATTGCCGTTGCGTTCATCCATCTTGAGAATTCTTGCTATTTCCGCCGACAGCCCTCCGCCTATCTGGAGCGCCGCACCCTCACGACCTGCCGAACCTCCGAACAGGTGGGTGATAAAGGCGGATATGAAAATAAGAGGAGCCATTCTGACCGGTATTTTTCCCTCGGTTCTGATTGAGGTGATTATTATATTGGTGCCTGGGTCGTTTTTCAGACCGCAGATACTGTAGAGGAAAACTATTACAAGACCTGCGACCGGCAGGAAGTATACCATAAATGAATGCCCTGTGCGGAATTCTGTCGCAAACTCCATACAAAGATGGAACAGCGAGCCGATAACGCCACAGCAAATGCCCGTTATCCCCGACAGCAAAAGCCACTTGAAAAATGTTTTAAGCGTTATGTAGAGCCTTTCACTGCGGATACGCAGATGATTAAGCAGTTTGTTCATAATTATATCTGACCCTCTCTGACGGAAACTTCTGCAGATGACAATGTGTGCATATCCCCGTTTTCATCTCTTACTATCAATCTTGCATTTTTATCAATGTCAACGGCAGTAGCATAATATTCCGCATTTGACGATATGACCCTTATCCGCTTTCCAAGCACGACCGAGTAGCTTTTGTACTCTTCTGTCAGCTTTTCAACAGACATACGTTCGCATATATCGAAGAAATTGTTCAGTATTTCGGCGGCAAGAGCGCATTTCAGCTCGTTTCCTGCCGCTTCTTCGGAATAAAGGCTTGAGGCAATATCGGAAATCTCGGACGGGAAACCGCCTTTCGGACGGCTGATATTGATACCGAGTCCCATTACGGCATATTGCAGGCTTCCGCTTTCAAAGTCGGTGACCGCTTCAGTGAGGATACCGCAGATTTTTTTGCCGTTCAGCATTATATCGTTTATCCACTTGATACCGGCTTTTATTCCGCATACCTTTTCGATGGCTCTTACAACCGATACAGCCGCACCTGCGGTTATGAAGTACGCTTTGTCGGCTTTGAAATCGGGGCGGAGAAGCACAGACATATAAATGCCGGTGTCGGCAGGCGAGTAGAAGCTCTTTCCGTGTCTGCCTCTGCCTTCGGTCTGCTCGTTTGCAATAAGAACGGTTTTGCTTGGTGCGCCGTTTTCAGCGGATATGCGGAGCAGGGTATTTGTGGATGTGACAGTATCCTTTATCGTAATATCAGCATCGGCGGCAGATTTTTTAAGCAGCTGCCTTATGCGAAGTATACCGTAGCGTGTGAAATCGTCCGTTTCGCCGCCCGAAAGCAGATAGCCCTTGTTTTGCGCCGCATCAATTATAAACCCGTCCGCCCTTAAAGAGTTGATGGCTTTCCAGACAGCGTTACGGCTGACGTAAAGCTGCTTTGATATTTCTTCGCCGGAAACGAATTTTCCTTTACTGCTCATAAGTATAAGCAGGACTTGTTCTTTCAATTTCATAATAAGTTTTTACCTTTCGCTGTCACCCTGCGGATTTTAAGGTTGACAATACGGATGTTCAAAACCGCAGAATATATCTGCGGTCAGAGGTATCAATTACAGCTTTTCGAGCATATCGGTTGTTTCGTCAAGCCAATTTCCGTCATAAAGCTCGATAAGACCCTTATCGCAGGCGGCGGCTAATTTCGGGTTGATAGGCATTCTTGCTATATTCTTTATGCCATATTTTGCGGCAACTTCGTCTATATGACTTTCACCGAATATACTGTGACGTGACTTGCAGTCGGGGCATTCGAAATATGACATATTTTCAACTATACCGAGTACGGAAACGTCCATCATTTCAGCCATTTTAACAGCCTTGCCGACAATCATCGAAACCAGCTCCTGAGGAGAGGTTACAACAATAATTCCGTCAACGGGAAGTGACTGGAACACGGTAAGCGGTACATCGCCCGTTCCGGGAGGCATATCGACAAACATATAATCAACATCGTTCCAGATTACGTCAGTCCAGAACTGCTTTACGGTATTTGCGATAACGGGACCTCTCCATACAACAGGGTCGGTTTCATCGGGCAGAAGCAGGTTAACAGACATGACCTCAATACCGGTCTTTGTCATAACGGGGTAGATGCCGTTGTTGTCGCCGGTAGCTTTTCCGTGAAGACCGAACGCCTTCGGGATAGACGGACCCGTTATATCTGCGTCAAGAACTGCCGTCTTGAAGCCTTTTCTCTGCATAGCTACGGCAAGGAGAGATGTGACCATAGACTTACCTACGCCGCCCTTACCGCTGACAATTCCTATAACCTTCTTTATATGTGACAGCTCGTGGGGCTTTTCAAGAAAGCTCTGAGGTGTCTTTCTTTCACCGCAGTTCTGTGAACATGAACTGCAATCGTGAGTACATTCGCTCATAAAATCGTTTCCTTTCAATCGGCGAAAGCCGTTTATTCTGCGCTTTATCCGGTTTATTTGTTATTTGATAGTATACCACTATCGCATTCAAAAATCAAGGCGGATATCAAGGCAAAACCGCATAATTAACGGCTGTCGCCTTTGCCGCACGCTAAGCTTGCATATTTTCCGCCATCTTGCACAAATTTCGCTTGACAGGCGTCAGCCTGCCCGCACTCAATTTATACAATCTGACGAAAAATCTACTAAGCAATCGCACGACAATAATTATGCGGTATTGCCTTAAAAGAGTAAATCAGTCCGTTTTTGAACAAAACAAAACCGCCGGAACGGTCCGGCGGTTCAGATCGCTTTAAATTAATCGTGGTGGCAACCGCAGTCGCATTCCTCGTCCTCTAAGCAGCTGAGATCAAATTCAAGATTTTCTCCGCAGTTAGGGCAGGGAATCTCACCCGACTGAATAACGTCGAAATCGACTGTGATAGTGTTTCCGCAGTTAGGGCAGGTTACTTCGTACATATCGTCGTCGTAATCGTCCTCATCGCAGCATTCGTCACAATCACAATCATCGTAATCGTCTTCTTCATCACCGTAAACGACATCTTCAAGGCAGTCAACGCTTTCTTCCATATCGGTCATAACGTCTGCAACATCGTTCAGTTCTTCGTCAATATCGCCCAGTGTCAGTGCAATATCGTCAAGAACGTCAACGATAGCTGCAAGCACTTTGCCTTCCTTAGTTGAATCATCAACACCCAGACCTTCTGCAAGTCCCTTGATGTATGATACCTTTTCTGCAACTGTCATAGTAAAAATCCTCCTTTTACTGTCTGCAATTACTTCAAGCAACCGTTATATGATTACTTGTTTGTTACACGCTCCATATATTCGCCTGTTCTTGTATCGATACGGATTATATCTCCGATCTCAACGAACAGAGGAACACGGATTTCAGCGCCTGTTTCAAGAGTAGCGGGCTTAGTTACGTTTGTAGCTGTATCGCCTCTGAAGCCGGGGTCTGTATCTGTGATTTCAAGCTCTACAAAGTTGGGAGGCTCTACACCGAAAACCTTGCCCTTATATGAAAGAACTTTACATACCATATTTTCCTTTACGAACTTGAAGTTGTCCGAAAGCTCTGCCTTGTTTATCGGCACATCCTCGTATGTCTCTGAATCCATGAAGTGATAGAGATCGCCGTCATTATAGGTGTACTCCATGTCTTTTCTTTCAACATAAGCTGTGGGGAACTTAGCTGTGGGGTTGTAGGACTTTTCAACTACCGAGCCGGTAATTACGTTTCTGATCTTGGTTCTGACGAAAGCGGCACCTTTACCGGGCTTTACGTGCTGGAACTCAATGATCTGCATTACGTTGCCGTCCTCTTCAAAGGTCATACCGTTTCTGAAATCGCCTGCTGTGATCATATTTTAAAATACCTCCGTATATTTTATCGGGTTTATGCGGAAAAATACCGCCGCTGAAAGCCGTTTTTATTTTTTATCTCTCAGCCCCATATTCTATCTATTATATTTTACATTATTCCCGCCGTAATTGCAATACCTTTTTGAAACCTTTTTTAAATTTTTTTGTTTTTCGCTTTTGCTTCAGTTCTTAATTACGGTTTTATACTTATAAAAATAGATTATCCCTTACGGCATATAACCGATTTTTGATTAATTTTACTTAATTTACGGCTAAATAACCGTGTAACAATGTTACAATAGGTGAATATGTGGAAAATATTGTGTGCGTTTTGTACAAAACGAACAAAAAATTGAATTTGCTTTGTTGACATTGCCTATTGATTATAAAATCGTTTTCATTTATAATTGAGATAGCAAATAAAGATATTTGCGAAATCGCAAAACGAAATTAACGGAGGACATTAAAATGAAGTTAAGAAAAATTATGGCAGGTATTGTTGCTACATCAGTAGCAGGTACAATGGCTGTTGCAGCATCAGCACAGTATGATGCATTCCTTATGTACGCATCAGGCAACTGGTATCCCGCACTTATTGCCGATGCCAGCGGTCATTTTGAGGACCCTAATACAGGCGCAGTCACAGAGTGGACATCAGGCACTGCAGAAGTTACTAAGGACGGTACATACACAGTATCTCTCTCTAACATCAAGGGTACCGGTACTGATGAAGAAACAGGCGAAGAAACACTGCTTCCTGCAGCGTGCGAAGGCGCTGCAGTATTCAACGTTGATATCCCTGACCTCGCTACAACTTTAGGTATCGGCGGAAACAGCGAAGGCTTTGATGCGAATATGACACCTGCTGAAAAGATGGCATTTGCTAAGTCTAAGGGCGTTAACGTAACCGACGTTAAGATCTCAGTGGTTACGGACGGCGAAACAACAGAAGTTGCTGTTGATTCAAGCAAGATCCTCTTCGGTGATATCGAAAATAACGGCAAGCTCCGTATCGAGCTTTACAACCAGTTCGGTGACACATCGAAGGATGCTCCTTTCAATACTTCGGACATCTTCTTCAATGATAGCCTGAATGTTACATTCACAATCACAGGTATCGACGCTATCACGGGTGGAAGCATTAAACCCGCTCCTACACCTGCTCCCGCTGACACAACAGCTCCCGCTGATACAACAGCTCCCACAACAGGTGATTCTACAAAGCCCAACACAAACACAGGTGTTGAAGGCGTTGCAGCAGTTGCAGGCGTTGCACTTCTCGCAGCCGGCGCTGTAGTAGTTGCTAAGAAGAGAAAGTAATTTCTGTTCACGGTAAATAACATTAATATGTAGCAAAAGCCCACGCATTTCGGTGCGTGGGCTTATTTTGTAGAAAAAGTTTGTTTTTATAAGATAGAGCGAATTCTCTATCCCTATAAGAACGCTTTGTGGGCTTTGCGTCCTGCAAAGCCTTTGGGCGTTCTATCTCGGCATCCTTGCCGAATCCCCAAATCCCTTCCCCATGGGAAGGGGCTGAGTGTGGGGCTGCCGCCCTCACCCTGCTTGGGGCTACGCCCAAAGCAAGGACGCTTTGGTTGCTTGCCAAAAGTTTTGCACGATGCAAAACCAACATAGCAAGCAACGCTAAACACCCATTTTTAAAAATTATGTAGGTTTTTCGACAGTCTGAGCCCACGCATTTCGGTGCGTGGGCTTTTTGTGCGTAAAAGCACCGTAAAGCCGGATTTTGCGGACAAAAAAAACAGAGCATATCGGTTATCCGTTCCGATATGCTCTGTACTGTTAAAATGTCCGATATGATTGCATTATGCAACATATTCCTGTGCTTTGTCCTGCGGCATTATGCCTTTAACCGCAGAGATTACGGCAACAGCTTACTGTGCGCTGATAACCATCTTGTATCTTGCGAATTTTTTGCCTTCGAGTATCTGTATGCCCTTCTTTTCCTTGAAAATTCCGCTGTCATCATCATAATCGTCACTGCCGCACCACGGTTCAATGCAGATGAATCCTGCACGCTTTCCTGCAGGTGTCCACAGCCCGAGCGTTTCGAAGCCCTCAAATGCTATGCAGGCAAGCGTCTTTTTGCCCTGAACGAGCTTTACGGCTCTTGACTTTATGTTATCAAAATAAACCACATCGTTATCAAACATATCGTAGCTCAGCGGCAGCTTTGACGAGCCGTCAAGACGCTGTATGCGTTCCTTGCTTCTGAACAGCCTTGTATCAAGATCCATAACCGGAGTCGACGCTTTCTCACGCTTTTCAAATACCAGCGTGCAGTTGTCAAGATCATCGCAGGCTATGGCAGGGTGCGCTCCGATGCAGAACGGTATGCTGTGATACTCAGGATTGAAAACGCTGTAGCAGATTTCTATCCTGTCGTCAAACAGATTGTACTGTAGGCAAAGTTCAACGCTGTATGGATAGCCGTTTTTCACGGGTGCGTACTTGTACTGCAGAATAAGCGAGTTGCCGCTTTTTCTTACTGTTGTAAATGTATTGTCACGGGCGAATCCGTGCTTTGTAAGAGAGATTTCCTTCCCGTCAATTATGGTCTTGTTGTTTTTTACATTTCCTATCGCAGGAAAAAGCACGGGCGAAGTCTTTCCCCAGAAAGCAGGGTCGCCGCACCACATTATCTCTCTGCCGCCTATTACAAGCGATTTAAGCTCTGCGCCCTCTGAAGCTATTACGGCTTTGGCATTTTTTGTTTTCAGCTCAGTTGTCATTTAAGTACCTCGTCTTTTACTGCTCGTAAGCTGTCAGCTTATCGTTTTCGATTGTCAGTTTCGGATTGTTGAACTTCCAGCTTTTGATAAATTCGGGTATTTTCTTTGTCGTACCCTTAAAATCGGGTAATTCGCTCAGTGTGATAACCTTTTCGCTTGAATATACGCTCTTGAGAAATTCCTCAGACATACGTTCCGTATTTACCGACGGAGTGCCGCCAAGCTGTGTTATAACAGCTCCCGAGCCGTTTGAGGCGCATACGAATTCCTTGCACCACGGAGCGTAATAAAGCCATTTTACTTTGCTGTCAGCCTTGAACACTTCTTCGGGGTCGGGTATGTATCCTACCTCAGACAGAGCGGACATTTTTCCTTTATCGTCGGTGTTCTTGGAAAGCGTGTTGTATGAAGCAATCTGCGCCGAGTGGTCCTCTGAGGACGGATATACGTCCATACCGCCTATATCATAGGTGTTAGCGTTGACGGTTGCTTTTTTCGACTGACCGTTCCATACCCAGATAAGATTTGTAAGCTTGTGGTAATTCTCAAGGCGGTCATATAATATGTACCATAGCTTCTGATAAAGCTGTTTGTCAAAGGTATCCCTGTCCTTAACGCCCCACCAGAACCAAGCGCCGCTTGCCTCGTGCAGAGGCCGCCATATAACAGGAACGCCGGCTGTTTCAAGCCGCTGTAAATAAAGTGCAATAGTATCAATATCCTTGATTATTACCTTATATTCATCGGTGCCGGGAGTTACCGCTTTTTCAAGGCTGAAGTCCCGTATCTCATCGCTGTAGAACGCTGTGCCTTTGACGCTTTTGTCACTCATATCAACGGGAACCTTCCAGTGCCAGCAGAAAGCAACGATGCCGTTCTGCTCGTTGTGCCACTTTATCGCTTCATCAATCTGTGTGTAATCGGGCGTGTCCGTACCCTGAGCGTAAAGGAAGTCAAAGCCCATGATAGCAGGCATATCGCCTGTTGTATTGTAGTACATTATGTTCTCGAACTGGTTTGCGTCGGAATACTGCTGACCTGCGATAATCTGCTTTCCGTAGACGCTCTTAAGGTAGTTGAAAAGCTCCAATGTTTCTTCGTTTGTGTTCTCGGATACAGGCTTAGAGCCGTCCGGGGTTTTTGCATCAAGCTTCTTTATAAGTGCGTCAACATCGGTTTCGTACTTTAACGCAACATCCATATCTATGTTGCCGTCAGCATCGACAGCAATGGGATTTGAGCGGAGCTGCTCTGTGTTTGCGTTGTCGGTTGCAGACGAGGTGGTATTGCCGGAATTATCCCCGTTTCCTGATGCGGTGCTGTCATTGCAGGCTGTCACTGACAGTATCATTGACACGGCTAAAATTGCCGCAAGCGTTCTTTTCATTGAAAAAATCCTTTCATTTTAGCTAAATTTAATCTTGATTATGGCGAATTTAATCCGCATAAGCTAATTATAACAAATCCACAAATAAAATTCAATAGATAATGGAAAATGTGTTGAAATTCTGTCTGCATATAGCCGAAATATTTGTAAATCATGTCAAGGAAGCTTACCGTTCTTGTATTCCTTCGGGGTAACGCCGACCGCCTCGCTGAACGCACGGCAGAAATGGCTCTGTGACGAGAAACCCAGTAATGATGCGATGTCAGCTATGGTGTGTGTGCCGTCCTTAAGCATACCTTTTGCGGCATTTATACGGGAGGCATTGATGTACTCGTGGATGCCCATACCGATCTCAGCTTTGAAAAGGCGGTGCAGATGGGAGCGGTCATAGCCTGCTTCATCGGCTATCTGCTGTACGGTAAGGCGCTTTCCGGTGTTCTCGGAAATCATCTTTATAGCGGTGCGAACCGGCGCTGAGAGCCGTTTTGTACGTCTTAGCCGTTGCATACGGACGGCATAATCCATTACCATTTCGTTATTAAGCTCTATAACCTGTTCAATAGAAGTGCATATATCTGCTCGTCTTATGTATATATCACTGAGAGTATATGCGGTTTCCTCAGACATACCTGCGGCTATGCAGGTACGGGCGACTACGGCGGCGCAGACTACAAGGTGATAAATCTGATTGCGGAGTGGATCGTCCGAAAGCTGACCTTTTCCGCTTTCAATATCAGCGTCATATTTTAACTTAGCTTCTAATAATTGGTTAATATCACCTGATGCAATAAGAGCGAATACCGAGTTTTCATTTTCGATAGGCTCGTGGTAAAATTCCTGAGCCTGCTGTACATAGAGCAGCTTTTCGGGTTCGGTATTTTCATTTTTTTCATCTTCATCAGTGATGCGACAGGTTGTAGTTTTATGCTGATTGTAAACGTTATTTTCGGTGTTTGCAGTGGTTTTCGGTACATTTTTTGCCATAATATTCCTCCTTGATCTTTAAATCGGTCTTTTTATCATTATACAACAAAAGTGCAAAAATAGCAACATTTTTGATAAGGGTAATTTTGGGCGTTTTGAAATATATTAGCGAGATTTATTAAAGTGGATATAGTTTAATGGTAAGGAATAATAATGATTGCAAAAAGTTAATTGCATGAAAATATTAAAATATTGTGTAGTGGTGTAACGTGATAGTTAAGAATGGAATTAATTGTGTAATGTTGTTATGTAACGGGCGAGAGATGGCGGAACAATCCCTCCGTCTTGACGGCAGAAAAGTTTGCAATATAAAAATGGTGGGCTTATCGCAAGCAGAAAGCAACAAAGCAACAGTTTGTGCCTTGCCGTCAATCCACCTCCCTTTGACAAGGGAGGCAAGATGTGGTGCGTGGCGAGGGATAGTGCGGTTTTGGAAGGGTTGGTGTGGGTCGAAGGGAATTGAAATTGATAGGAGTGCTAACATAAAAGCTTCTGAGGCATTAACAATCCCCACCGTCACGGCTCGGAATAGTTTCAGAATTGTAAAGGTAGGACTATCTGAATACTGTACAGCAAGCCAAAAAATTATATCAGCCGTGCCACCTCCCCTTTTTCGAGGGGAGGCAAGGGTGATAGTGCTTGGCAAAAGTACTGCGAAACCAACAGAGCGTTCATAAGGCAAGAATGTGGTGCTGAGCGAGGGTATGTTGTCCTTTTACAATGATTGTGGGAATTACAGTATAATGATTCGGATTTGTTGCGTATGCGGTTATGGGCTTACTCGGAGCGTTTTCGGGTAAGGCGGTAGACGGGTTTTTCCTCGCAGAACATTTTCCAGCGGAGAATATCATCGGTAAAAATTCCGACGGCGGAGAGGAAAAACCACAGCACCGTGAAAAGCAGGCATATCTGACCGAAAAGGTTGAAAGGCAGCTGTTCGTAGTTCCATACCTTCCAATCGAGCCAGAGGTTGACTATACAGCCGCATAAGAATTCGAGGGCGGTGATTATAAGCGATGATACTGCCATCTGGACGGGGAGCGAGAGGTCGAATTTTTCGTTAATGCCGCCGACCAGCAGAAAGCAGATTCCTCCTAAAATAAACATTGTCCAGTGGCTGTTTCCTCTGAACAGAAGCTCTGTTATCGTATAAGCACAGCCGCCAAAGCAGAACAGCATAAACAGCTTCATTGGCAGACAGATCTTGTAATTCATATTGTTACCTTGCCTTTCGTGTTTGTATCCTTATTTTAATCAGCTTGGCTAAAATTATGCAGATATGGCAGAATATAAGCATATAATTATCTTAAAGGAAATTTTGCAAAACGGAGGTTATTATATGGTGCTTATAAAAAGAATCACGGCAGGTGTGACGGCATTTGCTCTGGCGGCGGTGATGCAGGGTGCGTCATTGACCGCATTTTCGGAAGGTGATGTGAGCGGGGCGGACAGCATAACGAAGGCGGCAATCGTTACCGAAGTATCGACAGGGCAGGTGCTGTACGAGCATAACTCGCACGAAAGGCTGCCTATGGCATCGGTAACCAAGCTGATGTGCCTGCTGATATGGGCAGAGGAAATGGAAAAGGGTACATTCGATATGGAAACAGTGATAACGGCTACCGCAAGAGCGAACGCTATGGACGGCTCGGTGATATGGCTTAATGTCGGGGAGGAAATGTCGGCATACGATATGATACGCTCGGTCATTATTGCCTCCGCAAACGATGCTTGTGTGGCGGTATGCGAATATATAACGGGAACGGAAGAAATGTTCGTGGAGCGAATGAACAAAAGGGCACAGGAGCTTGGAATGAGCGATACTCATTATGATAACTGCGTAGGATTTGACAGCGACACGCATTACACCTCCGCTTATGATACGGCAATTCTAAGTGCGGCTGTGTCGGAGCATGACTGCTACAACGAATTTTTTGCCACCAGACTTGATTATGTGCGTGAGGGGGAACGGCAGACACAGCTTCTTAACACGAACAAGCTGATGCAACGCTATGACGGCATCATCGGCGGAAAGACCGGCACTACGGACAAAGCAGGGTGTTGTCTTGCAGTGTGGGCGAAACGAGGAAATATGAAGCTGTGTGCTGTGGCACTTGGCTGTAAGGAAAGCGAACAGCGTTTTACTGCGTGTACCGACCTGCTGAATTACGGCTTTTCGGGCTTTGAACTGTACAGGACGGCGGTAGACTCTGATGTGCTGACACCTGTAACTGTAACCGAAGGGCTTGAAAAGCAGGCTGACATAAGGGTCAAAAGGCTAAATACTATCGTGATCCCTAAAGGAAGCTCAAAAAGGATAGAATACACTCATACGGTGGTCGATAGCTTGTCTGCGCCTGTTCAGTACGGCGAAAAGGTTGGTGAGGTCAGGGCGAGCCTTGACGGAGAGGAAATCTTCTACAGCGATATTGTGACTACGGGAGAGGTCGGAGAGCTTAACTTTTTCAGCAGTCTGCTGATAATTATAAGGCGGTTTTTCTCAATGTAGAATGAGAAACATCCCCGTGAGGTTTGTGCGGGGATGTCAGTCTGTCGAAAAACCTCTATCGTTGATAAAAATGGGGTCGCAGGGGCGTAGCCCCCGACAGGGTCTAGGGGCGGTAGCCCCAGTAATATAGCCCCGGCACGGATGCCAGGCGTGTATGCCAAAAGGCTCTGCATGATGCAGAGCCAACCAAGCATACACAGCCCTTCGCCATGGGGAAGGGGTTTGGGGTTTCGGCAAGGATGCCGAGATAGAACGCCCGAAGGCTTTGCAGGACGCAAAGCCCACAAAGCGTTCTTATAGGGATAGAGAAATTTCACTATTCTTTAAAAAACAGACTTTTTCTACAAACTGACATCCCGTGTAAACCTCACGGGGATGTCAGTCTGTAGAAAAAACTATATAATTTTGAAAACGTGTGTTTAGCGTTGCTTCCTCTGCCTGTTTTGCAACTCTGCAAAGCCATCAGAGTGTCCTAAAGGGGATAGGGATTGAAAACTTAATCTGTTTTATTTAAAGCGTACTTTTCTACAAACTGAAATTAAATAAATTAATTAAAAGTATACGGTTTTATGAAATTCAATTATGTCTGATAGCGAGGGTTAAAAATGCACAAAAAAATTGATTTTATTTTGTGAAATCAGACGAAAGTGTCAGTTCTTAGCAAAACATCTTGCAAATCACAGCCGATTTCGCTATAATAGAACTATATAAAGAACGGCATCGGCAGACAGAAAAAGTTATGAGTACCGTAGCTTTATAATTTATGTGTGGAAAGAGTATAAAAGGAGAGAATAGTATGGCAGTTACACTTAACGACAAGTATCTTAAGGGTGTTGTAAACGCCGATGAGCTTAAGGGCATGGAGCCTATGGTAAAGGTCGCTCACGAGATGATCGAAAACAAGAACGGCTTAGGAAACGACTTTTTAGGCTGGGTAGATCTTCCCATAAACTATGACAAGGAAGAGTTTGAGAGAATCAAGAAGGCTGCGGCTAAGATAAAGGCTGACAGCGAGGTGCTTATTGTTATAGGTATCGGCGGTTCTTACCTCGGAGCAAGAGCGGCTATCGAGCTTTTAAGAAGCACGCTTTACAACTCGCTCGCTAAGGATACGCCCAAGATATTCTTCGCAGGAAACAGCATAAGCCCTACGTATCTTAATGAGGTTATAGAGCTTGTTAAGGATAAGGACTTCTCTGTAAACATTATATCAAAGTCCGGTACGACAACCGAGCCTGCACTTGCATTCAGAGTATTCAGAGAAATGCTCGAAGAAAAGTACGGCAAGGACGGTGCAAAGGGCAGAATTTACGCAACTACGGACAAGGCAAAGGGTACACTCAAGGAGCTTGCAGACGCTGAGGGTTATGAAACATTCGTTATCCCCGATGATGTCGGCGGACGTTTCTCGGTACTTACAGCGGTAGGTCTTCTTCCCATCGCTTGTGCAGGCTGTGACATCGACGCTCTTATGGCAGGTGCCGCAAAGGCAAGAGAGGACTTCTCCGTATGCGATATTGAAAAGAACGATTGCTACAAGTACGCCGCACTGCGTAACGTACTTCGCAACAAGGGCTACAAGGTAGAAATGCTGGTAGCTTACGAAAACTCATTTGCTATGATGAACGAATGGTTCAAGCAGCTGTTTGGTGAGAGCGAGGGCAAGGACGGAAAGGGTCTGTTCCCGGCATCCGCTACATTCTCGACAGACCTTCACTCACTCGGTCAGTTCATTCAGGACGGCTCTAACATTCTGTTTGAAACGGTAGTTCATATCGCAAAGGCTCAGAAGGATTTCTTCTTAAAGAATGACGCAACAAACGGCGACGGACTGAACTTCCTGTCGAATCAGAATATGTCGGTCGTTAACCAGAAGGCTTATGAGGGTACTATAATTGCTCATACCGAGGGCGGCACACCCAATATGGTGCTTGAAATGCCCGAAGTAAACGAGAGCGAGCTTGGCTATCTCATCTACTTCTTCGAGAAGGCTTGCGCAGTATCAGGCTATCTGCTCGGTGTAAATCCGTTCAACCAGCCCGGTGTTGAGAGCTACAAGAAGAATATGTTCGCACTTCTCGGTAAGCCCGGCTATGAGGACGCTAAGGCGGCACTCGAAGCCAAGATAGGCTAAGGATAATAAATCGTGATGTATGGCTGTAATCGGCCGAAGCGAAAGCAGTCAGGCAGACGGTTTTTATTATATTAAACGGCGACTCTGCCGTAAAAATACGGAGGACTTTACAATGATTAAACTTATCGCAGGTAAAAAGGGAACAGGTAAGACTAAGTTACTTATAAACGCTATCCACGAAGCTGAGCAGGCAAGCAACGGCAACGTTGTTGCTATCCAGATCGGTTCTTCCCTCAACATAGACATCTATCACAAGGTACGTCTTGTAAATATTGAGGACTACAACATTGATAACTACGATGCAATGTACGGCTTCATCGCAGGTATGCTCGCATCTGACTATGACTGCACAGACATCTTTGTTGACGGTATTCTCAAGATCTGCGGCAGAGATATGGAAAAGGTCGGTGCTATGTTCGATAAGGTAGCGGCTGTAAGCGGCGAGAACACACACGTTACATTCACTATATCTGCAGAGGTAGCTGACCTCACAGAAAATATTAAAAAATATCTCAAATAAGTGTTGACAAATTTTGATTTTTGTAGTATAATATCACTCGTGTTAGCTTAGACGATGATAAATCGGCTTAATTTTGAGATAATGAACAACAGAGGGGGGTGCTAAAATGGCAGTTCCAAAGAGAAAAGTATCTAAGGCAAGACGTGACAAGAGACGTTCACAGGTATGGAAGCTATCTGCACCTGCATTCTCACGTTGCCCTCAGTGCGGTGAGTTAAAGCTCCCTCACAGAGTATGCGGCAATTGTGGTTATTACAAGGGCAAGGAAGTTATCGCTAATAAAGAGGCGTAATTCTTGTTGGCGCAAACATTGTGGCAGTATGTCAGAAATGACTTACTGCCTTTTTGTTTATCCGATATGGAGGAAATATGTCTGAAAGGTTGAAAAGGTTCTTTTCCCACGGTGGCACTATAGCTTTTATTACAGGATTTTTTCTGTATATTGCGGTTGTGCTGCCGATTCTTATAAATGATAAAGGGATTTTCACGATTATGGGGGATTACAGCTCTCAGTCGATACCGTTTGCGTATCATATACGGGATTGTCTGATGTCGGGAAACGTATGCTGGGATTGGTCAAGCGGACTTGGCTCGCAGTTTCTCGGAGATTATGCTTACTATAATCTGTTCAGCCCGTTTTCGCTGATTTATCTTATAGTGCCGAGAGATGCTATTATATACGCAATGCCGTTTGTTGCCGCTGTTAAATACGGTACGGGAAGCTGTCTTGCGTATTTTTACGCTTCGAGATTTCTGAAAAACAAGCATTATGCGGTTATCGCAGGCGTGATATATATGTTCTCGTCATTCAGCGGATATAATGTGATATTCCATTTTTCTGATGTGATTGCGCTTTTTCCTTTATTGCTCATTGCCGTTGAGGAACTGTGCGTCAATAATAGAAGGTGTGTGTTTGCGCTGACCGTCTGCTTTATGGCTCTGCTGAATTACTATTTCTTTGCAGGTCAGGCTGTGTTCTGTGTAATCTACTTCTTTGTCAGATTCTTTGACAGGAAGTTTGTCAATACGCTTAAGAAGCTGTTATCGGTCGCATTTGAGGCGGTCATGGGTTTTGCAATGTCGGCGGTGTTTATGCTTCCCGTGCTTTTTTACCTGTCGGCAAGCTCAAAGGCTACCGGAACAATCTCGCTGTCTGATATGCTGATATACAGTGACGGATTTAATTATCTGAAGCTGGTACAGAGTGCTTTTATGATTCCTGATCACTTTTTCTTTACGTCACTTTTCCCTTCGGTCGATAATGTTTATCCTTTCGGAAATCTGAGTGCGTCTGTAGCGTTTTATATTCCGCTGTTTTCAATGGCAGGCGTTATTTCTTTTGCGTGGGCAAGGAAAAAGTCATGGCAGACAATTATTATGATAATCTGCGGAGTTATGGCTTTTGTGCCTGTATTAAATCAGCTTTTTTCGGCTCTGAACAGTGCGTATTATGTGCGATGGCTGTATATGCCGATGCTGATTGCTTGTGTGATGTCATTATCCGCACTTGAGGAAAAGGTCAGCTTCAAGCCGGGCATAATAACCTGTACGGCGGTTGTTGCGGCTATGATGATATATCAGGCGGTAGTTGATACCGACGGGCTTATTGTAAGGGTGTCGCACAGGACGAGTTTCAGTGTATATCAGACTATGCTTCATTTTGCCGTTACCGTGCTGTCGCTTGTGATTCTGATCGTTATTGTGAAATCAAAGCGTGACAAAGATTTTATACCGAAGCTGTATATATTTTCTCTGATCTGTACTTATATGTGCTATGGGGTTATGGTGCAATATCTTTATTCAAGCATACCGAGTGTAGAGACAACAATGGCGGCATTTGCCTTCGGAGAGAAATTGCCGGAGGAGTGCAGGGAGGGCAGTCCCAGAATAGCGCAGATTGCGACAAATACTAATCTTATATGGGGCGCTGATTCGCCGTCACATCTGAACAGTCTGCATGACGAGGGGTTTACACAGTTCCTTGATGACAGCTCGCTCGGCTTTGAAAGCGGAGTATACGACAGGATAACTTTTGATTACAAGGAGCTTTGCGACCTTATATCTGTAAAGTATTTTGCCATACTCGGCAAAGCAGGCGACAAATATGACACATTTAGAAAAGTCGGCACAATGGGAGAATATGCGATATACGAAAATCCGGATTATATACCGATGGGTTTTGTTTATGACAGTATGATTTCCCGTGACGCTTTTTTGAGTATAGAAGACAAGAAGCTGAAGCATCTCACTTATCTTAAAGCTCTTATAGTAAGCGATACGGCAGGCTTTTCCGATATTCTTACAGATATAAGCGATACGGCAGGAGAAGAAATTACGGATGACGAATATAAAAGGCTGATTGAGGACAGAAGGCGGAGTGCGGCTTTCTCCTGTGAAAAGACGAGCAAAGGACTTACAGCGCAAATCGAGCTTGAAAAAGAGAATGTTGTGTTTTTCAGCGTTTCGTACAACGAAGGCTGGAGCGCTTATGTGGACGGAGAAAAAACGGATGTGTACAATGTGAATAACGGCTGTGTCGGGGTACGGGTACACGAGGGCAGGCACGAAATAAAGCTATGCTATACTGTGAAAGGGTTAAGCGAGGGCATTGCGATAACCGCCGTGTCTTCGGGTATACTTATATTATACGCCGCAGTATGCGGTATCAGGCGTAAAAACGGTAAGGCTGAGGCTTAAATGCCTAAGGTGAAAGATAATGAAAAACGGGTGCCGTATTGCAGTGTACGGTATCCGTTTTTATGCGGAAGACAGAATATTTTAATGTTGACGATTGTGTTATAAAAGTGTATAATATATATGTATGCTTAATTGAGAATCCGGACAGAAAGGACTGATAACATGTCTGTAAGGATAACCTCCGTAGATAAAGGTTCTCCTGCCGATAAGGCAAGGATAAAGGCGGGCGAAAGCCTTGTTTCAATAAACGGAAACGCTATACACGACATACTCGACTATCAGTTTTATGCTTCTGATAAAAAACTCGTGATAGAACTTGAGGACAAGACGGTAAAGGTAAGGAAGGGCGAGTATGACGACCTCGGACTTAATTTTGAGACCTATCTTATGGACTGCAAGCAGCACTGTAAGAATAACTGCGTGTTCTGCTTCATAAATCAGCTTCCGAAGGGTATGCGTGAAACGCTGTACTTCAAGGATGATGATTCACGTCTGAGTTTTTTGCAGGGCAACTATATTACTATGACCAATCTCAGCGACGAGGATGTTGACAGAATTATAAAGATGAAGCTGCCGATGAATATTTCGGTGCATACGACAAATCCTGAACTTCGTGTAAAGCTTACCAAAAATCCGAATGCAGGAAAGTGCCTTGATTATCTTTATAAAATGGCGGCGGCAGGGATTGAGATAAATACACAGATAGTGCTTTGTCCCGGACTTAATGACGGCAAGGAACTTGAGAAAACGCTGACCGACCTTTGTATGCTTTACCCTGCGGTAAAGAGCGTGGCCTGCGTGCCTGTAGGGGTAACGAGATTCAGGGACAAGCTGCCGAAGCTGGAGCTTTTCAACGAAGAAACCGCAGGCAAGGCGATAGACACGCTGGAGTTTTTCGGTGATATGATGTTTGAAAAGTATCACGACAGGGTAGTGTATGCGTCGGACGAATTCTATCTTACGGCTAAGAGGAAAATGCCCGATTATGAGTTCTACGGTGATTTTGACCAGTTTGAAAACGGCGTGGGAATGTGTGCGAGTCTGCAAAAGGAGTTTATAGACGCACTTGCGGATAAGCGTGAATTCGGTGAAACGGACGATAAGGAACGGCACGTTTCGGTGGCGACAGGGGTACTTGCCGCACCGCTGATAGAAACGCTCGGAAAAATGCTGAAAACGGATTTTCCGAATACCGTGGTTGACGTTTATACTATAAGAAACGACTTTTTCGGGGAAACTATTACCGTTGCCGGACTTATAACGGCAGGAGATATAATCGCACAGCTTACACCTTATAAAGATAATCTGGGGGAAAGACTGCTTATAACAGAGAATATGCTGAAAACAAACAGCGATATTTTTCTTGACGATAAGACGGTAAGCGATGTTGAGCAGGCACTCGGAATTGAGATAATGCCGGTTGCAACGGACGGATATGAGCTTCTTGACGCTATTTTAGGGGAAGGGGCGGATATATGAAACTGAAAAAAAGAATATTTTCGTTTCTGGCGGTGCTTGCCGTGTCGTGTCTTGCGATACTGACGTGTACGGCTTGTATGTCGGCTGAGGAAAAAGAAAAGGCGAAAGAGGATATAAGGGAGGCAAAGCCCATTGCCGAGAAATATCTTGAAGACAATTTCGGAGGGGGTCAGGTAGTCAGCATTGAATTTATGCAGGCTAAGAAAAACCCCGGGCCTGTGCCGGACTTCAATAAATATGCAAGCGGTTTCTGTAAGGCTGACGTGCGTCTTGAGAACGGGACGGAATTTCAGCTGATAGTTGATACCGATAACAAGATATGCTATGATAATCTGAATGCCGATAAGGTAATAAACGAGGCTGTTCAAACGATTGTTTCGCTGACGGACGGCACAAAGCCCGATGATATTGAGGTCAATGTTGCGGTAAGAGGCTTACTCGGTGCTGTAGGAAGCGGCTATGAGGACTTTTTGTCGAGAGATACCGACACGGCGGAAAAGCTGCTGAACGGCGATTATTACTTCAATGTTGTGCTGAAATACGGCAGTTCGGTAAACGGCGTTGACGTATCAAGATTAGAGAACACACCGTACAAGGCAAGTATTACTGTAAGGCTGATACAGTTTTCACAGTTTGCCGAAAGCGGCACCAAGACGGATCTTCTCGGTAGCTCCGACTGTAATCTTACGCTTGGTGACAGCCTGACATATCTGTATCTGAGAGAGAATTTATTTCTTGATAATTTCAGAATGAGCGATGATGAGAACTTCACACGCTTTCAGAAGGGCAATATGGTTACATATCTGCAAAATAAGGTCGATGATCTGATTCTTGCGTGGGATAGCAGTGTTGCCGATTTAAGCGTAAGCTCTGTTCCTGCGGAAAAGCAAATCAGCACCGAATATTACAGCGGTCAGAAATTTACGGCATTGTGTGACACTGCGGCGAAGATTGATTATGTAATAAAGACAGAATCAAGATATTCCAAAGTGTACGCATTTACAACAGATGATTTCGGTGACACACCGTATCTTGCAGGCAACGGCGGCGGAGAAGGAAAAGATGTTGCCGACTGTATGATGTTAATAAGCGGCACTGATTATCACAGCGCAGACTTTAATATAAAAGGCGCTGGCAGTATAACTGTCGGATTATATAAGAGATAAAAGGAAGGAATGAGTGAATGAACGGAATAGTAGCGGTAGTAGGACGTCCCAACGTTGGAAAATCAACACTCTTTAACCGTATTGTCGGCAAGAGAATGTCTATAGTAGACGATACACCGGGCGTTACCCGTGACAGAATATACGCAAAGGCGGAGTGGCTCGGCAAGGAGTTTATGCTTGTTGATACGGGAGGTATCGAGCCTGACAGCAAGGACGTGATACTCTCACAGATGAGAATGCAGGCACAGCTTGCCATAGACAAGGCAGATGTGATAATATTCGTGACCGATGTTACATCGGGAGTTACGGCGAATGACGCAGATGTAGCGGCTATGCTCCAGAAAAGCGGCAAGCCTGTTGTGCTGTGCGTAAACAAGTGTGACGGAATAGGAGAAGTTCCGCCTGAGTTCTATGAATTCTATAATCTCGGACTGGGTGATCCTATTGCGGTATCGTCCGTACACGGTCACGGTACGGGAGATCTGCTTGACGCTGTGTTTGAAAATATGCCTGAGGAAAATCCTCAGCGTGAGTATTCAGAGGATGCTATCAAGGTTGCGGTCATCGGCAAGCCGAATGCGGGTAAATCTTCACTCGTAAACAAAATTGCGGGCGAGCAGAGAATGATAGTGTCGAATATCGCAGGTACTACCCGTGACGCTGTCGATACGGTCATTGAGCGTGACGGTCAGGAATATGTCCTTATTGACACGGCAGGAATCCGCCGCAAGTCCAAGGTAAACGAGCAGATAGAAAAGTACAGCGTGCTTCGTGCTTATATGGCTGTAGACAGAGCCGATGTATGCGTTATTATGATTGACGCTACGGAGGGCTTTACAGAGCAGGACAGCAAGGTTGCAGGATACGCTCACGAGCAGGGCAAGGCAAGCGTTATTGCTATAAACAAGTGGGACGCTGTTGAAAAAGACGGAAAGACGATGCAGGAATTCACAAAGAAGCTCGAGGTCGATTTTTCGTTTATGTCTTATGCTCCGTTTGTGTTTATTTCGGCGCTTACAGGACAAAGGGTGGATAAGCTGTTTGAGCAGATAAAGTACACCTATTCGCAGAATATAAGACGTATCTCGACAGGTACTCTCAACGATATGCTGGGATATGCTACCGCAAGAGTACAGCCGCCGTCAGACAAGGGCAAGCGGCTTAAGCTGTATTATATGACGCAGGCATCGGCAAAGCCGCCGACGTTTGTAATTTTCTGCAACGATAAGGAACTTTTCCATTACTCCTATCAGAGATATATAGAGAATCAGATAAGAGAAAGTTTCGGTCTTGACGGAACACCTATAAAAATAATAGCAAGAGAACGAGGAGAATAACGGATAATGATATATCTGTGTTATGCAATAATGATAATAGTGCCGTATCTGCTGTGCGGAATCAACACTGCTATCATCGTCACAAAGATTAAAACGGGAGAAGATATAAGAACGCTCGGAAGCGGAAACGCAGGTCTTACAAATACTCTCAGGACACAGGGAAAGATTGCGGCACTTTTTGTACTGCTCGGAGATGTGCTTAAAGGCACACTGTCGATACTTATAGTCAGATTTTCGTTCTTGTGGCTTACGGGAACAGATACGGCAAATCCCGACAATATGATGACCTATGTAGGCTTTGCGGCGGCGGTTGCGGCTATAATCGGACACGTTTTCCCGATATATTTCGGCTTCAAGGGCGGAAAAGGCATACTGGTTTCTGTGGCTGTGCTTATGACGGTCGAGTGGATACCTGCGTGCATACTGCTCGGAATATTCATCATAGTCGTTGCGCTGACACGATATGTTTCGCTTGGTTCGTGCATAGCGGCGGTATGTTATCCTGTGACGATACTTGTATACAGCCTGATAACAGGAGATCCTTGCGTATGGATAAATGTGATATTATCGGCACTTATCGCTGTGCTGATACTGTTTATGCACAGGGGAAACCTTGTAAGACTTAAAAATCACACTGAAAAGAAGCTCGGGCAGAAGGCCTGACAGAAAGAAGGTTTACAGATGGCTAAGATCACAATATTAGGTTGCGGTTTCGGTACGGCTCTTGCTATTATGTGGGACAAGTACGGACATAATGTGACTGCATGGTCAAAATATCAAGAAGAAATAGACGCAATAATGAACGACGGCGAGCATAAGCGACTCCTGCCCGGAGTGATTGTACCGCCGACAATAAGGCTGACAACGGATATAAACTGTGTGAGCGACTGTGATATACTTGTGTTCGCCATACCGTCAAAGTTTGTCCGTGAGGTTGCACAGAAGGTCAAGAGCTATGTAAAAAAGGATACCATAGTTGTAAATGTCGGCAAGGGATTTGAAGAAAATACCGACAAGCGTCTGTCGCAGGTGCTTAAGGAGGAGCTTCCCGACAACCGCATAGCAGTGCTTACGGGTCCTTCACACGCAGAAGAAATAGGCAGAAACGTGCCTACAACTATAGTTGTTTCTTCGGAAGATGAGGACTCTATGATGTATCTGCAGGAAACCTTGCAGAACGATCGTTTCAGAATATACAGGAACAGCGACCTTGTCGGCTGTGAACTTGGCGGAGCATTAAAAAACCCCATCGCCCTCTGCTGTGGAATAGTAGAAGGTATGGGGCTTGGCGACAACACTATTGCCGCACTTATGACAAGAGGACTTGCCGAAATCACACGTCTTGGCGTGGCTATGGGCGGCAAAAGGGAAACGTTTGACGGATTGTCGGGCGTAGGCGACCTTATCGTTACCTGTACGTCCTCTCATTCGAGAAATCACCGTGCAGGGCTTCTGATAGGTCAGGGCATACCTGCCGCACAGGCGGTAAAGCAGGTCGGCACTGTAGAGGGCTATCAGTGTGCAAAGATAGCTTATGCGATAGCCCGTGAGCATAATGTGCAGGTGCCGATAATCGAACAGCTTTGCGAGGTATGCTATAACGGTCAGAGTCCGCTTGAGGCTGTTTCAAAGCTGATGGGCAGACCGAGCAAGGCTGAGGAGGAAATATTCTGATTCAGACCGCTTTGCGTGTTTTGTTGTCGGTGAAGGTGATTTTTTCAACGGAACAGGAATGTTTGGAAACGGCTTTCGCTCTTTTGGCGAGAGCTGTTTTAGTTTGTACAAAAGTCTTTAATTGATATACTTCTGTTATATATTTTAGTATTTATCTATGATAACAAGCTACCGATAGTGCTATTTGTCGGACAGCACTTCTCGGGTTCGCTATTCGAGTGGGTACACTTGTCAATATTAACGAGGGAAAGAACCAAAGAGACTAGGGCAAGGGACTTGACAGCCCCTCTCCCTATCTCTTAGGTTCTCTCCCTCGTGGCTCCCTCTTTCCTTACTCACACCCCCACCCCGTCGGGGTGTTGGCTAAACTCGAATAACCACCCAAACATTGTATATCCTGTCAATACAGGGACGCTTAACGCTACACGTCCGCAGGTTAGTACATATATCTTAGGTTAGTGGCGTTTTTTGAAGGGTCAATGTCAGTGCAGTTGCTTTGATAAGGTCACGAAATTATTAATGCTTTGTCGGTAAGGAAAGTGTTAGCGGCGGTGTTGGTGATACATTTTAATGTACAGCTTTAATAATAATTGGTTTTTCGGCAAACTGAAACGGCTTTCGCTCTTTTGGCGAGAGCTGTTTTTATTTTCCGTTCAAGATGTTCAAGTATCAGCATCCCGAGAAGGCATAAAATCGGTGTGAGTATCAGGTAAATTATAAAAAGCATATTGTTTTTCCTTTCTGTTGCACAAAAATTGTCGGTTTATTTCTCTTACACACATATAATAGCAGATAAGCTGTACTAAAAAACGGACTTCAATATGATATGCCGCTTTAAATTTCGTGTGAGGTAAGCCAAAGGAAATCTTGTATCGTGAAAGTAAAGGCATTGTATGAATTTTATTCGTAAATAACTTGCAAAATTATTGCAGATGTGATAAAATATAAATTAATGTGCGGATTTACCGCTAAAAATACGAAGGGAAAAGTAAAAATGGAATTACAACAGATAATTATGCTGATAACAATAGCCGTTTATCTTATTATGATGGTAGTTGTCGGTGTAATATGTGCAAAGAAAACGGATAATGTAGGCGACTTCTATTTAGGAGGAAGAAAGCTGGGACCGTTTGTTACCGCAATGAGTGCGGAAGCATCGGACATGAGCGGCTGGCTGCTTATGGGTCTTCCGGGCGTTGCGTATGCTACGGGTATTGCAGACGCAGCCTGGACAGGTATAGGTCTTGCGATAGGCACATATCTCAACTGGCTTATCGTATCAAAAAGAATCAGAAAGTATTCTCATGTATGCAATTCGATAACTATACCGGATTTCTTCTCAAACAGATTCAGGGACAGCAAGAAGATACTTACTCTTATCTCGGCGCTGATAATCATAGTATTCTTTATTCCTTATACAGGCTCGGGATTTTCCGCCTGCGGCAAGCTGTTCAACAGCCTTTTCGGTGCTGATTATCATATCGCTATGATAATAAGTGCGGTAGTAATCATCGCATATACCACTATCGGCGGATTCTTAGCGGCAAGTACAACAGACTTTATACAGAGCATTATAATGTCGGTAGCGCTTATTATAGTAGTGGTATTCGGCATTTCATCGGTCGGCGGTGTTATCGAGGTAATGAACCACGCAACATCAATGCCCGGATATTTCTCACTGACACATACGTTTGACGTTCTTAAACAGCAGACGGGCGATTATGGTCCGCTGACTATCTTCTCCACACTTGCGTGGGGTCTTGGCTATTTCGGTATGCCTCACGTTCTGCTGAGATTTATGGCTATAAACGACAGCAAGAAGCTCAAGGTTTCAAGACGTGTTGCTACGGTATGGGTGGTTATTTCGCTTGCTGTTGCAATATTCATCGGCGTTGTCGGTCTTGCTATGACAAAGAATAATGTAATAGATCCTCTGGCAGATCCCGAAACGGTAATAGTTGTAATAGCTAATCTTCTTGCAAAGGCAGGTCCTCTTGCGGCTATGGTAGGCGGTCTTATCATTGCGGGTATTCTTGCGTCCACTATGTCGACAGCGGATTCACAGCTTCTTGCGGCATCATCTGCGGTATCCGAAAATCTGTTCAACCAGGTATTCAAGATAAAGACAAGCGAAAAGACGGCAATGCTTATCGCAAGAATCACGGTCGTTGTAATAGCAATCGTCGGAATCGTAATTGCGTGGGATCCCAACAGCTCGGTATTCCAGATAGTATCGTTTGCGTGGGCAGGCTTCGGTGCGGCATTCGGTCCTGTTGTGCTGACGGCTCTGTTCTGGAAGAGAACGACAAAGTGGGGTGCATTTGCAGGTATATTCGCAGGCGGTGCAATGGTATTCATATGGAAGTTCCTTGTAAGACCGCTCGGCGGATTATTCAATATCTATGAGCTTCTTCCTGCTTTCATAGTTGCGCTTGCTGCTATAGTAGTTGTATCGCTTCTTGATAAGAAGCCCTCGCAGGAAATTATTGATGAGTTTGAGTCGGTGAATGCGGCTGAATAACAGAAATTAAATAAGTATGACAGCCACGAGCGAGTATCGTGGCTGTCAGCTTTTAGAAAAAGTCTTTAGTTTGATGTGTTTCTATTATATCTTTTTAACATTTATCTATCGTGGTAAGCTACCGATAGTTCTGTTTGTCGGACAGCACTTCTCGGGTTCGCTATTCGAATTAATACACTTGTCGATATGAAAGAGGGAGACAACCAAAGGGATCAGGTACAAGTCTGAGCCTCGCTCACGCAAGGCTCGTGCACTCCGCTAAAGCTCCGCTGGACTTGACAGCCCCTCTCCCTGTCCCTTAGGTTTTCTCCCTCTTGCTCCCTCTTTCCTTACCCATACCCACACCCCGTCGGGGTGTTGGACAAACTCGAATAACCACCTAAACATTGTTATATCCTGTCAATGCAGGGACGCTTAATGCTACATGTCCGCAGGTTAGTACATATATCTCAGGTTAGTGCGTTTTTTTGAAGGGTAAATGTTAGTGCAGTTGCATTGATAAGGTCACGAAAATATTAACTCCTTGTCGGTATGGAAAGTGTTTTAAGCAATGTTGGCGATATATTTCACTGTGTCGCTTTAATAAGAATCAGTTTTTCTACAAATCGGTCATTTATACTTCTGTATCAATCTCCTTTTTCAAAGCGTGAGCGGAGCTTTTCGAGGGCTTTCTTTTCTATTCTTGAAATATAGCTCCTGCTTATGCCAAGCTCGTCTGCGACTTCACGCTGGGTCATTATCCTGTCGGTGCGGTAGGATGTTTTAGACAGACCGTAACGCTTTGTGAGTATTTCTTTTTCACGCTCGTCAAGCTCCTCGTCTATATATCGGTACATTTTATCAAGTTCAATGTTAAGAGCGGCCTCCTCGGCAACGTCCGTTCCGTCCTTGAAAATATCGGCAAGGGTGACGGCGTTTCCGTCCTTGTCGCAGTCCATCGGGTCGTTCATATAAACCTCCGTCTGCTGATGCTTTGTTTTACGGAAGTACATTCTTATCTGATTATTTATGCATTTTCCCGCATAGGTGGAAAAGCTGATGTTCTTCCTGTAATCAAAGGTTTCTGCGGCACGGATAAGCCCGATTATGCCTATCGAGATAAGATCGTCCGCTTCCTTGCTGTCGGGGTAGTGCTTTTTTACAATATATGCCACAAGGCGAAGGTTGTGGTTTATCAGCTTGTCACGGGCGGCAAGGTCGCCCTGAGCCGCTTTTTCAAGGCATTCACGTTCTTCCTTTTCGGAAAGCTGTCGGGGAAATGAGCCGTTGCTTTTAAAATGCAGAGCAAAGAAGATAAGGCTCTGCAGTGCGGTTTGCAGTACCGATATAAACATAATATCACACTCCGGAAAGATAATGATACAGTTTATTCCGGACATTCTGCCGGTTATGCAGGTACATTCTGCTTGACAGCGGAAATTTATCGGTGTATAATTAAAATATATTGTTCAAGGAGCGTAAGAGTATGAAGCAGAAAAATCGTGAAAGGCTCGGAATAGGTATGAAGATAGGTGCGGGGGTGCTTGCGCTTATTATGATTATTGGCGTTGTGATACAGGGATTTATGTATTTGAACTGAGTTGATAAAATATGTGGGTAATGCAAACCGCCGGCTGTAAGGTCGGCGGTTGTTTTTATTCCTGTCTTGTTCTGTCTGTTCTGTTGAAGATCAGCGATACCGCAAGAGCGAAAATCATTGCGGCGGTAACTCCTGCCGAGCAGGCGGTAAATCCGCCCGTGAAGATTCCGAGTAAGCCGTCATCTTCCACAGCTTTTTTCATACCCTTTGCAAGCAGATTGCCAAAGCCCGTGAGAGGTACGGACGCACCTGCGCCTGCAAAATCGACAAGCGGCTGATAAAGACCTACCGCTCCGAGAATCACGCCCGAAACAACGTAGGCTACAAGTATTCTTGCGGGGGTGAGCTTCGTAAGGTCGATAAGTAACTGACCTATAGCACAAAGCGCACCGCCGATTAAAAATGCCCATAAATACTGCATAAATTTTCTCCTGTTATAAAGCGTCTGAAATTTCTACAATGTGGGATATGCCGGGGATGCTTTCGCCCTGCTGTACTTTAGTTGTTGACATAAGCGCACCGGTAGCGGCAAACAGCACTCTGTGGAGCTTTCCCTCGGCTATCTGCGGCAGGATATGTCCGCACAGTACCGAGGCACTGCATCCGCATCCTGAGCCGCCTGCGTGTACGTCCTGCTTTTCACGGTCATACAGCATAAGACCGCAGTCCTTGTGCTTATGGCTGATTTCTGTTCCGTCACGGCGGAAAAGCTCGCACATAAGCTCCGAGCCGACCTGTCCGAGATCTCCGGTGTAGATCACATCATAATCGGCAGGAGATGTTCCGGTGGCGAGCAGGTGTCGGTTTATCGTATCGTATGCCGCACCTGCCATAGCCGCACCCATATTGTTTGCGTCCTTTATGCCCATATCGGTTATCTTGCCTATCGTGACACGATTTACATAAGGCGGTTTTTCAGCGACCGAGGTTATGCAACAGCCTGCGCCGGTAGCTGTCCACTGAGCAGTAGGGGGACGAACGCCGCCGTAGTTTATGGGAAATCTGAACTGCCTTTCGGCAGAGCAGAAGTGTGACGAGGTAACGGCGGCGAAATATTCTCCGAGCCTCATATCCGCAAAAAGCGAAGCCATTGCAAGACTTTCAGCCATTGTCGAGCAGGCACCGTAAAGTCCGATGAACGATATATCGGTGTCACGCAGGCCGTATGCCGAGCCTGTGCATTGGTTAAGCAGATCGCCTGCAAAAATGAATGAAATATCCTCTTTTATGAGCTTGCCTTTTCTAAGGGCAATATCAAAGGCATATTGCTGAAAGGTGCTTTCGGCTTTTTCCCAAGTGGTAAGTCCAAGCTCTGCTCCCTCTGCGGCATAGTCAAAGCAGTTACCGAGAGGTCCGTCGCTCTCCATTTTTCCGACTGCGGCGGCGCAGGAATAAACCGACACACCACGGTCAAGCTCTATTGTACCCTCTGAAATCAGTTTAGCCATATCAACCTCCGAAAAGACTTATAACGAACAGAATTATTCCGTAGACAAATGCCGCCGTTATGCCGTAGACTATTACAGGTCCTGCAATGATGAACATCTTTGCGCCCGTACCGAGAATGAGTCCCTCGGTCTTGAATTCTAGGGCAGGGGAAACAACGGCATTCGCAAAGCCTGTTATAGGAACGAGAGTGCCTGCGCCTGCGTGCTTTGCAATCCGCTCATACTGACCGAAGCCCGTCAGCAAGGCACTTATCAGCACAAGCGTTATTGAGGTGTACGCCGACGCAGTATCCCCATCGTTTCCTATCATAATATATAAATCGGTAAAGAACTGTCCTGTACAGCAGATAAGTCCGCCTATCACAAACGCTTTCGGCACTGTTATATTTAGCTTGCTCGGTGCGGAATAACGGTCGGCAAGCTGTGCGTATTCTTTTTTGGAAATATTCAAAATATCACCGTCCTTGATGATATTTTTGATTTTATGTCAGAAAATATCCGTGTAAAATTCTGCTTACCGATACGGCAAGATAAAGCAAAAACAAGTCGCTTTGCAATTTTTATATTGATTTATTGCAGACATTGTGCTATACTTTAATAGATAAGACAGGAAAAAGCGGTTTTTTTCAGCCGTATTTTCGGTCGGATTTTTTATGCAAGAAAGGGATAACAAAAAATGAAATACGCAGTATTACTTTGCGACGGTATGGCCGATCTTCCCCGTGAGGATATAGGCGGAACACCTATGAGTGTTGCACACAAACCTAATATGGACAAGCTCGCAAAGGTATCAAGAGTAGGTCTTGTAAAGACGGTCGAGGACAACCTGAAGCCCGGCAGTGACGTTGCGAATCTTTCCGTACTCGGTTATGATCCTGCAATATATTATTCGGGCAGAAGTCCTTTAGAGGCAGGCAGTATAGGCATTGATATGAAGCCTACGGACGTTTCTTTCAGAACGAATCTTGTAACGCTGTCGGACGAGCCGGTTTACGAGGACAAGACAATACTCGACTACTGTGCCGACGATATATCTACAGAAGAAGCCGCAGAACTTATAAAGTTCATTGACGAAAAGCTCGGTACGGATGAATTCAGATTCTACAGCGGTGTAAGCTACCGTCATTGTCTGATATGGGATCACGGTACGACCGATATAGGCACGCTGACTCCTCCCCACGATATAACAGGCAAGCCGATAAAGACGCATCTTGGTGTGAACGAAAACGGCAAGGTGCTTATCGAGATGATGAAGAAGAGTTATGATCTGCTGAAGGATCATCCCGTAAACTTAAAGAGAATCGAAAGAGGTCTTCGTCCTGCAAACAGTATATGGTTCTGGGGCGAGGGTGTTCGCAAGGAACTTACTCCTTTTGCCGAAAAGTACGGAAAGAGCGCCGCTATGATTTCTGCGGTCGATCTGCTCAGAGGTATCGGCAAGTTCACAGGAATGGATGTTATCAAGGTTGACGGTGCAACAGGCTACATAGATACAAACTTTGACGGTAAGGCTCAGGCGGCTGTTGACGCACTGAAGAGCGGCAAGGATTTTGTATATATCCATGTTGAAGCTCCCGATGAATGCGGTCATCGTAATGAGGTTGACAATAAGGTAAAGGCAATAAGCCTTATTGACGAAAAGATACTCGGCAAGCTGCTTGACGAATTCAAGGACGAGGATATAAAAATCCTTATCTGTCCCGACCATCCCACACCGCTTGAACTGAGAACACATACAAATGCTCCTGTGCCGTTCATGATATATGACAGCAGAAAGAAGCTGGATGGTGTTGATTGCTTCTGCGAGGAGAGTGCGGCTAAGACGGGCGATTATATCGCTGAGGGTCATACCCTTATGAGCAGTTTTTTGGCTGACTGATAGATAATACTAAATGAATATTTTACCGCCCTGTGTTTTTCACGGGGCGGTTTTTGTATATTTTGGTAAGTGCTGGACTTTTGTCAGTTTTTATGCTACAATATACTTGAGGAAATAGTACCGAATCAAATGGCAAGAAATATAGTAAAGGCGAAGCTGGATATAATATTCAAGAAGTTGTTTACGGACGAGGGAAATCAGCATTTACTACAGGCTTACTTATCGGATACGCTCGGTATACCGTATGATTCGATAGAAAGCCTCGTTGTACTCAATTCCGAGATAATGCCGGACAGCATAACCGAGAAATACAGCCGTATGGATATTCGTATGAAAGCCAATGGCAGACTGATAAACGTTGAAATGCAGATTAAAGACGAGGGCGATTACAAGGATCGTTCGCTCTACTACCTGTCTAAGCTGTACAGCGGACAGCTTAAAAGCGGAGAGGTGTACGGCTCGCTGAACCAGTGCATTTCGATAAATATCATCAACTTCAATCTCTTTGACTGCGAAGAATATCATTCATCGTTCTCAATGAGAGAGGACAGCAGAAACGAACAGCTTACAGACAAGTTTACAGCTCATTACTTCGAGCTGAAGAAAATAGGCAAGAATATCGACAAGAACAACAAGCAGGAGCTATGGCTCAGACTTATCAATGCGGAAACGGAGGATGAACTTGATATGTTACAGCAGACAGGCGTAAAGCAGATACAGGACGCAGTAGTTGTGCTGCATAAGATGAGTGCGGACGAAAAGACAAGAGAGCTTGCGGAAATGCGTGAAAAGGCTCTGCATATCGAAGCAACCGAAAAGGCACACGCAAGAGCCGAGGGAAGAGCCGAGGGAAGAGCTGCAGAACGTGCAGAAATCCTTGCTAATCTCAAAGCTATGGGCTTATCTGAAGAGCAGATAAAGCAGGCACTCGGCAAGTAAGCAATGACAGACGAGAAAATGATAACGTATACCGATGATGAAGGAAATCGGATAGCTATCATCGGTAAGACTAAGGTCATATACAAAAAGATGAGCGATGTAGAAAAAGCAATCGAACTTTCTGAAATGCGTGAAAAGGCTCTGCATATCGAAGCAACCGAAAAGGCACACGCAAGAGCCGAAGGCAGAGCTGAAGGCGAAAGAAGAAAAGAAGCCGAAATCCTCGCCAACCTCAAAGCGATGGGCTTATCTGAAGAACAGATAAAGCAGGCTCTCGGCAAGTAAGAAACAGACCAAATCCCACAAAGGAGGACCCCAAAATGAAACGTAAACGTACCCACACCATACTCGCAACAATAACCCTCATCAGCGTAATACTGACCAGTGCTTGCACGGCAGGCAGTGCGAACAGCAATACTGCAACGTCCTCTGCACCCGAAACGGCAGTGACAACTACCGCTCCGGCAGTAACGGGAACGGTAATGGATAGGATTGATGAGCCGAAAGCAGAAACAACTACCGCTCAGACCACTACAGCTGTCACTACAAAACCGCAGGAAACAAAAAGTGTTGAAACTACCACTACCACCACAAAAGCGGTAACAACGGCAAAGCCGGAAACGACAACAACAGTAGCAACGACTAAGCCTGCACCCGAATGGACCGAGGAAAAGGTAAGTGCCACAAAGTATGTCAACACTGATTGCTATAGTCGTAAAAAGGCTGTTCTCGGTGCTGATACTGTTAAGATTTATAATGTAAACGACAAGGTTACTGTAACAGCCAAGACCGATACAGGTTATTTCAAGCTGAAGGATGGTACGTTCATACATAGTGATTATCTGAGCGACAGCAAGATTGTTATACAGACTACAACGACCGCAAAGAAAGCGGAAACACCAAAGCCTGCGACCACCACAACGAAGAAGCAGGAAAGCAAGCCGAAGTCCATATATGAGTATCCATTCGACCTTGAAGCAATAAAGAAGGTCATTGTTGATGACGCTGTAAACAATTACGGACTCATAAATGATGATGATCCAAACTGGACGCCCGAAGACAGTACATGGAGTGCTCCTACAGTTATTTCAAAAGATATGAATCCAAAAGTAATTGAGCGTAATGTTAAAGGTATTGCAGGAGCTGATTTTAAATGGAGCCAAATGAAAAAAGGCGATTACTTCAAGGTGTATATTGAAACAATACCGGATTTGAAGAAAGACGAAAACGGCAACAGCATCGAAGGCTATGCAATATATTTTCTGAGAGGTCAAGGTCAAAGAGCTGACTCAGTTTATTCGTAAATCTTCATTATGGACTTGACAACTTGAAACTATATGTATATAATAAAGATACAAGAGCAACCAGATTAGACGGTTGCTCCCGAAGAAGTTAAAAGATTTAACCGCTCACGTTTGCAAGTATGGGGCGGTTATTTCTTTTTGTTATAAAAAGAAAGTGCAGTAAAAACAGCAATAACAAAATTAGCTAAAAATGAGCCGAATAGAAGAAGATCTTCTAATGTTATGTAGTTCATCACACTTCACCTCCCTCACAGCGTTAATTCTGCTTCGGGAGTTGGGTAACCGCCTATTCATCTATAGGTTGCTCTCGCAGATATATAATATCATAATAACGCTAATTTTGTCAACAATTTAATATACATTAAGAGCTTTGATTTTTCAAGGCTCTTTTTCTTTTTCTGAAAGTTAATTGAATATGAAAATCCAAAGCAGTCCGCACCCGTAGGACTGCTTTTTTATATATATTTTTAAAAAATCAACCAAGAAAGGACAAAGGTTATGTTTAAAAACAAATTCAAAAAGCTGACCGGACTTTTCCTTGCAGCAGTTATGACATTAGTTGCTATGCCTATTCAGACGCTTGCGTCAGATTGGGGTGTCGGTGACAATGTTTATGCGGCTATGCTCGGAAATTACATCGGATCAGATGGTAGAGAAACATATAACGCTGTAAACCTGTGTCGGTTTACAGCGTTATATAGGTTTATTCAATTATGAGTTTATAATCGGTGCAGAAGTCGGAATATTCGGTAAATGTTTTTTTGAGAGAAGAGAGGAGTGGTTCTTCTCCGTGTTTTTCGTAATATTTCTTTATATCACTCGATATTGTCAGTTCAAGAGTCGCTTTGTCGCCGACAATGTAGGTGGCTGTACTTTCGTTGATTTCCTCTTTGCCGTTGCTGTTGATAAAGCACTTGATAAAACGCACATCATCGCCGATGTTATTGAGCTTTTTCCATTCGGAAAAAATAACTTTAGGGTCGCAGGCAAGATATTTACTTGCTTTTTCCGTGCTTGAGCCGTTCAGATAATAAATATTAATATTGCTGTACGCCAAAGCTGTTGTTTCGTTTGTTGATTCGTTTGTGATTGCTGATGATGAATTGTTGAAATCATTATCGGCATTTTTGAGTAAACCGTTTCCGGTTGCGAATACTGTCACAAACACTGCCGCCGCAGCAGCCACCGAGCCGATAACAGCGTACAGCTTTTTTCTGTTGTTCTTTACTTTCGGCTTTGCCTGTTCGACAAATTCATCGTTTACATTGCCCAGTTCATTCAGTAAGCGTTTTTCTTTCATAACGTTATACCCTCCTTTATAAGATGTTCCTTAAGTTCGCTTCGGGTTCTGAGAAGTATCATTTTTATGCGGCTTTCGGTAGATGAATGTTCGGCGGCAATCACCTTAATCGGCATCATATACCAGTATCTTTGCATAAAGATAATACGTTTTTCGGGTTCAAGGCAGAAGAGAAAATCGTTGAGGGCGTGCCTTAGCGTGTTGTTGTCGGAAATATCTTCCGTAGTAACACCGGACGACACACATTCAGCCAGCTCATCAAGAACGGCGGCTGTCTGTCCCGAACCTCTTTTATCTGCTGTTTTCTCAAAGAATCTGTTAAGCGAAAGGTTGCGTGTTATCCTGCCGAGAAATGCCGACAGCTTTTTCGGCTTCTGCGGCGGAATGGCATTCCACGTCTTCATCAGCGTATCGTTTACGCACTCCTCGCAGTCCTCATTCACGGCAAGTATGTTGTAGGCGATAGAGTAACAGTATCTGCCGTATTTGCCGTGGGTTTCGGATATTGCTTTTTCATCTCTCGCAAAGAATAATTCTATAATCCTGCTGTCTTCCATAATTCTCACCCCTTTTTATTTTTATTAAACAGCCTGTTCACCTATAAAGACAGGATATTTTTATAAAGGTCACGCTTTTGAGAAAATTTATAAAAAACTTTTTATAATAAATACAGGCCTCTGCGTAATACAGAAGCCTGTGCTGTAAACCTTGCGTGGTTTAAACGCTGTTAGTCTTCAATATAAACTCTCTTCATAACCTGAGGAGTTGTGGGCTTGTCATTCCAGTCAACCTCGGTATCTGCGATTTCGTCAACTGCGTCCATACCGTCAACTACCTTGCCGAAAGCGGCATAACCGCCGTCGAGATGAGGAGCGTCCTTGTGCATTATAAAGAACTGTGAGCTAGCGCTGTCGGGCATCATCGAACGAGCCATAGAGATAACGCCTCTTGTGTGCTTTAAATCGTTCTTTACGCCGTTCTGAGCAAATTCGCCCTTGATGTTTTCCTTTGCGCCGCCCATTCCTGTGCCTTCGGGATCGCCGCCCTGAATCATAAAGCCGCTGATTACACGGTGGAAGATAAGCCCGTCATAAAAGCCCTCTTTAACAAGCTTTTCGAAGTTTGCACAGGTGATAGGTGCAATTTCGGGATAAAGCTCTATCTTTATCTTTTTGCCGTTTTCCATTTCGATAACTACCATTGGTCTGAATTCCTTTCGTATTTTGTGTTTTCTGTATGTCAATAAGGCTGAAGCCTTACCGATGGCTTATTTTTTCAGTTTCTTTATGCTGATAAAATCAAAGACTATGAATACCGCAACGAATAAAGTCAGTACGGCTATCCATGTGAGATTGCCGTTGGCACTGTCGCTTTCTTCGTGCGATTTAACATCGCTCGTAACGGGCGAATAGTTTTCGGGAGCGGTATAGATCGGAGGCTTGGTTGCAGCTGCGGAGGTTTCTGCCGATGGGGTGCTTTCATTTCTGCTGTCGGGGGTGGTTGTGTCCTGTTGGCTGAAATATTCGCCGGCACGGAAATAATAACGCTTTTCGGCAAGATATGCGCAATGGTCGAAGGACAGGGCAAGCGGTGAAATATCAAAATACATTTCGGTGTTTGCTCCTAAGGAAACATACTCGTTGTTTTGGAATTTCAGGTTGCTGTTCCATACGCAGTCTACCCATATCCATCTGTCGTCAATCAGTGCGGCGCACCATTCGTGGTTTACAGGTCCGTCTGCAAGGTCGGAGTAATCTACCGTGTCTGATGTTGCCGTACCTTTTACGTTTACGACATAAAGCCCCTGTGCTTCACACAGTGCGCTGAAAAGTGCGGAATAGCCGACGCATACTGTTTTGCGTCTTTTGAGAACATTCTTTATACATATCTCGGACTGAGTTACCGAATTTTCTTTTGCGTCACGGTCGTAATAAATATTGTCGGATACCCATTTTGCTATCGCTTCGAGCTTTTTGTAATCGTCCTTTATATCGCCTGCGATGTAATCGGCAAGATAGGCGACCTCGTCAAGCGTCTGTTTTACACCTTCCTCTGTAAGCTCATCGGTGACATAGCCTGCCCACGATTTTGCGGAGGTAGGTACTGCTTTTTCAATCACCGACAGATTCTGTTCGCTGAGCTTGTTGTCGGGGAAGTAGCGGTTATCATCATACATTATGAGGTAACTCAGCTTTGCTCCCGATTTCAGCGTGATAACGATGCGGTCGGAGCTTCCTATAGGCTCGGAAGGGTTAAGTACAGAGGTGAATGTGCCGTCCGGGTTTACCTTAAGAGTTGATGAAACAGTACCGCTGCTTTGCAAGGTGATGTCGGTGACCGGGTCGTTTTTATAGCATCCGCTTATCAGCACGGAACGGCTGTTGATGGTTATTTTGCTGTAGTATTCTTCGTTTCCGCCTGTCACAAGCTCGTAACACTTTTCGGGCTTTTTAACGGCATCGGTCGAAGAATCGCCGTTTTCGGAGGCACCTGCACTCACGCTGACGAGGGCGAGCGTTATAACGGCAAGAAAAAATGCCGTGAATTTTTCTATTATAACATTGCTTGATTTATTCATAATTTATTATCAAAGTTCGGCTTCGCTCAGATAATCGCCGTGAATATATTCGCCGTCATTGAGCTTATAATAACCTGTGTCGGTTTTTGCGACAACGTTTACCGCTTCGCCGTATGTATATTGTTTAACGGCATCTGAACCCATCAGTGCCTTTATTCTGCTGTAGCAGGACTGATTTACATACATTGTGGCGCTGAAGGCTTCTTCTCCCCACTCAAGAGGTTCTGTAGCGACTGTCGTTGTTTCGGGAGCCTTTGTGGTGACAGGAGTTGTCGTCTGCGGCTTTGTGGTGACGGGAGTGGTTTCGGGGGCTTTGGTGGTCGTAGCGGCGGTAGTCACAGGTGCGGAAGAACTGTCGCTGTCATCGGGGACATAAGTGCTGTTGAGCATTACAGACGCTACGACAGCGAATATAAGCAATAAGGCTCCGCCAAGTCCGGCGAGCAATTGAGTGAATTTTTCCAAATATTATCTTCTCCTTTTATCTGTTTATTGATATAAAGCGTTTTTAATTTGTGCTTTTATATCAAAAAAATCTGTATACTATTATAACAAGACAAAGCGGATTAGTCAACCGTTATAAAGCCGATACTTCATTATATCACAAATCAAGTCGGCGTAAGCCGACACGGCGGTACGCCGTACTTTTG